>Ga0126335_1000764_pt1 | contig 16458 bp, 8 predicted proteins | sample OlaspJWI45metaG_FD_108409 | JGI IMG/M metagenome (GOLD analysis project Ga0126335, IMG submission 108409) | Marine gutless worms symbiont microbial communities from Oahu, Hawaii - Olavius sp. 1 OAHU.JWI-45 metaG | ecosystem: Host-associated > Annelida > Digestive system > Unclassified | place... | reverse complement strand
CCCCCCCCCCCCAATTTTTTAAAACAGTCTCGAATTTTTGGGGGAGGCCCCGTAAGGGATAGGCTGGTAGGTTTTGGCAACAAGGTAGCCCCTATAGGCGCCCCCAAGGAAAACATAAATCTGGCTTTATCCACCCCCTAATGGGGGAGATGTGGGAGGTCAAACTTTTTTCTTTCCCACTTCCTCCTCAAAACTCTTTCGTCAGATCCCGAGATTTTGACGGATTCGAAGTCGCATGGGGACCCCCCAAAAACCCTGAAAATTTGGTCAAATTATGACGAGTGGATTTCAAGATATTTCGCAAAACGTTTTGACCCCGGCTTAAATGTATAATGTAGTCAAAAAGACAAACACGGAGTCAATTGATACTTTTTCACTGTTGAGTAGTTCAATAGATGCTAAAGTGTAGACGGTATGCTAAAACACATGCGTGAAGATGCCCATGCCACTGGTCAATTGCACTATTAATTGTGCTATGGTCCATTCCGTCAGCGTTATGCATCCGTGACTGATGAACTCGCTGCTGCATGACACCATGAAATCCTGCAGTAGACAAAAAATTTAATTCCCTTTCCAATGTTAAAGAATTCTTAAGATCGGTTAATATTTGACAAAGTTACAGCCAGAATAAAAGTAGCACTTTTTATGGTTCACGGTGTGTATAGGGTGAACCAAAAACTGACGTAGTTTCTGTATTCTGCTGCACAGATATTTGTGCTAAAAGATCAACAGGACTGAGGACTGAAGTTTGGAATTACAGTGGCCAGTTTTTCCTGACTGCCGATAGTTTACTTGTGCAAAAGTATATGTAAATCATGTTTGATATGTGGAATGTCATCAATTAGATTACATATACAGAGTTACAAAAGGTCAGTGTTTGGTCCTCCCGAAAAACACACAAATGAAATTTGCTTGTAAACGTAGCCTACATTCTATTACACACGTACACCAAAACCGTTATTCGTGTACATTTTGATATAGGCACGTGTCTGTTATAACTTATAATGACAACAGATTAACATAATTATACGCAAATTATGGCACATGGAATCTTACAATCACTAATGTTTGTAAGCGTACATGATTATATGCAAAGTGGACCAAAACGGACTCTGCTTCAAAAGTATATCTTTTGCGTACGATAACATTAAGACCGCCCACGTGTCGCAATTTTCGTTACTTTTTCTAGAGAAAGGCTATTGTTTGGAACGTATACGTCGAGTTGTCGACGAATTATTGTTCGCATACATTCAAAGAAACAATACGTCTTCTTTTTCCCGTCCCGTTAGGCAATGATGAGGCTTAAACAGGATATTTTTATCCGTTTATCGTCGTCTATGAACCGATCCATTATCAAGTCACATGTCGATCCTGTCTTCATATCCTCGAGGTACGCGTTTGTGCTTTCTTTTGCTATTGCCAAATTGCTAACCCATCCAATGCGCATCAGATGATCAAGCTCTCAGACCTTATGGCGATATAATTTTCGCTGCAATGCACCAACCTTACTGCGCAATTCGATCCTTTGAAATATCGTTATGGCCCATCTGTGTCTGCATGAAAACAATAATTAAAATTCAAACCATCGCGAATCTCCGTCAATACTTCTATACACGAATGAAAGCAGAAAAATGTCAGTTAAATTAATTTTAATACTACTTCTAATGTAGACATATAACAAATGAACTTGTTAGTCGGAAAAAGTGTATAATCGTCCTGATTTATGGCGATATTAACAAATGTATTAAATAAACAAGAAGAATAACAAATATATTGACAACTCTGACGTGTAAAATGTAAGCCAAACATTTCAATGGTCCTGGCGTTATTATAACTTTATGTTTGGCCTACTGCATGCATGCAACATGCATTTCGTTCGACATTTTTGCCATGCGGGCTCATTTAAGGTTCTTTACTTGACAAAATGATAGCCTAGCCTGTTAGACATGAAAATCCACAAAATAACTAACGTTACATTCGGAAAGAAAACCATATTTTATTCATCATTCAATTCAAACGCTAACTATATTATATGCTACTGTTTCAACATACACGTAGATGACGTTATGTTGAAGTGATTGCGATACGGTATCAAGTGTCGTCGTAGGCTACTAGGCCATTGAGCGATGCGATTGCCTGTTGGCGACGACACAGAGCGTTGTCGACAGCGTAGACAGTGTCAGCCAGCAGTGCTTCCTGTAGCCAGTCGGACAACTGCAGTTTACGCGTCGTTACGTCGTCGTCGTAATCAACCCAACCCGGCTCTTCGAGACAAAGCTCCTCGACTAACATACGATCGACGGCGTCGTCCCGCATCAGACGATCAACTCCGCGCTTCCTCGACGCCGAAGTCCATGCCGCCGCCGTGTACACTTCGTCGGCATGAAGCAAACCGAGACACGTCAGTACGTGCCGCTCTATGATCGGTTTAATGCGGTCAATGGTCGTCGGTACCGGCTGCTCAACGGCAAAACGGCGCGGTCGACGCGGAGTAGGTCGGCGGCGCGGCCACCTGCCGTCGTGAAGCGGCGACACATCGATGGCGTCTTCGTCGTCGTGAATGTCGCGGAGGATCTCAGCGACGAGGTCGAAGACTAGACGTCGATAAACGCGGCGGCTTACAGCACTGACGCCAGTTTCGTTATCAGCACAATCAGCGTCATCATCAGCGGCTAGATAAGACTGTGGAGGACTGACTTCGTCCCAGGTCTCACCGTAACGCCGACGTTGCCAGAACACGTCCACAGCGTCCGACACGAGCGGCTGAATTGCGTCACGCGACTGCGCAACAACGCTTGGTAAACGAACTTCGTAACTGCCCAGAGTCGTCGACCCCGGAATGATACCCTCAGCCGTCACGTCTACTCAACACGGACACACGATCAGATCAATATGGTCTCTAATATGATCTGATACTTACTTTCTTGCAATGCCATGGTTGCCTATCCTGCTAGAATTTTTTGCTTTTAACATTTGACGGATTCATTATTTGTATTAATAACATATTCGCAAAGACCGAAATTCGTGTGGCTGCGCGCGAGTTTGGAAAATTTGCCGGATAAACAACATATCGACTTTGTGAAATTTACACCTCTGAACTGCAGCTAACATGTCCTGTTTAAGTTCGCATATATACTTGACAATGAATGTACGAGAGTACTACCGAAGTCTGTGAGCGAAGACTGGAGTGAGTAGGGCGGTGGAGACTTGAGACTGTTGTGGTCTGATGCTGCTGCGTGTGACGACAACAAGAGTTCATCTTCCATCCACTCGTCGCTGTCCAGAAAATCTTCCGCGACGTCAAAAATATGCTGCAATGTCACAGATTTTCAGTTAAGACATGTAGATTCGCAAGTGGCTGAAAAACCAACATGTACGATATTAGCCTCGGCTGACAATCTTTGTTTCATTTTTTGGTTCTCATCTCACCTTCTGTAACCAGGTCTGCTCTGTTTTCTGTCTTTCGTGCACGTTTCCGTCACATTCGTGATCTCCGTCGATCGCATCCGTCCTGTCCTCGATATTGACAGCTCGTACTGTTGCAACTATGGTCTTCCTAAAAATTTGTTCAGCTTTAGCACGTTCGGAATTCTCTCGCTTGTGCCGTTTTTGCAGCTCTCATTCCCAGATCCTCTAGTGCTGATCAGATTCTTAAAGCCATCCACTGGCTTAACGATACAGGAACATGTTAAATGCAGAACTGTTTCCAAAGTAATGCCAAAAATATAAGCTTCTCTAATGTGTTACCCCATAATATAACCGATATGTCACATCATCAAGTCACGCGGTTATCCTCCTCAATTATCTTTCTTCCTCCACCAACTCTGTCAGGTCTGAAAATCATTTTTTAAAATTCGTTATAAGTTAACCTCGAGGTTTAATTTAAAGTTTTATTTGCAGTGTGGTAGATCATTGTCATCAGCAGCACCACCATCATCACTTAATTCGTCTAATCATCAGCAAAACATATTTGCATGATAGCAACTAAGCAGGACATACAAAGCTCGCCGAGCACTTACTTGCATGATAAAATTTCAACGTACGTGAATAGAGCGAGTCGTTAGTGTAGGTATCGTGTTTGGCAGCAGGTCGTTGTCACCGTCAATGTGGTCGTATCCATCCAACATATCAGCGCGTCTACCACTGCTGCCCCATGCCTCCGTCAACCGCTCTGCCACGCGCTGACATTGCTGCTGTATATCACGTGACTCAGTCTCGTCCAGTTCTCTGTCGTCAGCGGAAGTACTAATCAATGACGTCACGTTGCTGTTGACGTCGCTGCGCACAAACGTCGACGACGACAGCGGCTGAACGGCAGAGCTGTAACAGACTCGGCACGGGTCAGTGGCGTCACTGGTTGTCGAATGCAGGTTCTCGTTCACAAATACACTGCGACATGCATCGTTACAGCTCAGCGACACAGCAGCAACAGTCTGTGACGTCACCTCCAGTTCATTACTCGATAAACTTAGGTCTAGGGTTTGAATTGCATCAGTGTAGTGAGTCGCTTGACGTAGCGTCTCCGCGTCGTGAGTATGTACGTCTAGTACAACTGTCATGTTTCTCAACACGTCATTTTGTCGTACCACCCCAACTTCATTGCTGTCGACGTTCGCCCAACCATTCACCAGTCCGTGCTGGGTTTTGTCTAAATTTGACAGCAGATAGTCTTCGACATTGAGAGCCACAGCAGAAGTGTTGGTTGAACTTTTACTGTCTTTGTCGCTAGGATAAATATATCGTAGCTCGTCGACATCACTGACAGGCAGGAGCGTGGATTCACTCAACAAGTCTACAGTCGTCGTTGTGTCAGAATGCGCAGACACACCGCTCGTCTCTATCGAATTCAGCAGGTGCGATGGAGAAAGTTCTGCAACGACATCGGAAGACAGGTCGGTCTGATGGTTCTCAGAGATGACAGGCACTTTGTCTGCGCTTTCTAAGTTCACGTCGACAGTAGACAGTTGAGCTGTTGCAATCACATCAAAAGGTGACTGGGGACTGAACGACGTCGATGACGTTGACCGTGCAGTGTACTCAACAGCTGTCCAGTCGCCGACATCGTCGGCAGTCGAAAAACTCTGCGACGCGCTCGACTGACGGTCGTAGACAAGGCCCAACAAGCTAGAAGCCCCGTACTGCAGTGACGGCAATCCATCCTTCCGTAGCAAGGTGCCCCCACCAGCAGGCAACCACGGTGGTCCAGTGTCGCTGCCCTCAGTTCGACACACATACGACAAGTCACGTAGCGAAGACGCCATGACGTGATTGGTTGAGCTGCAGGCGTCACGTGACAGCGGTTCGTCACTACCGGAAGCGTGTAACGTCGAAGATAAGGTAGCGCCGGAGACGGCGTCGAGTGAAACGTCGGACGAGTCGCACGACGTCGCACACGATTGGTCATCAGCAGCAGCAGGCGTCTCGTCGCCGTCATCGTCGTCTTCATCGCTAGACGACAACAAATACACATGTACAGGCCGAATTATAAGCCTCACAATCCACAACTAAAATATCTATTAAAGACAAACTTGCGCAGTGCTGTAATACATGAGCTACATAGGTTTTGGATGCAAGCGTTAAACAAGGGAAACGTCCAATGTTCAATTTGTAACACACGACAACTTTACAATGTCATCAAGGTCATTTTAACATTTTTCTGCTGACAAGATATATGCAACGGACGATCGGTCTAACTGTAATAGTTAAAAGTCAAATCTAAGACAAAAAATAAAAGCTAGCATAGTATAGGCATGCAGTGGCCAATTAAAATTCGCGGCAGATTTCCAGCGAGCACGTAGCGCTATTATACATTTACTCTCAGGTAGCAATTACTACAACTGACACCGCCAACGCATTTGTAGCGATTGCCTTATTCTGCCGACATAACGTACTCCTGATTTCTTCCAACAGTGATGCCGCTAGCATGCATGTTAGGGCCTATTTCAGAGACAATGCCAGAAGTCTTAGAGTAAATATTGCAGAGACGGGCGCTGTAGCTGCTGTTCGGTGTGAGGATCCAAAGTCAGATTAGCCACAGCCTTCCGCGCCTATTTGATTGATTGGTCTTTAATAACACGTACATGAAATAAATACATTTGTACACGCATCAATACAACAAATGAACAGCACACATGGCATCGTCTCCGATGGAAGCATGTAACCGAACTTTGTTTGCAAATGCACAGTTCACAACAATAATTAGCACACTAATAATTAATAGACAGACGCCTGATTAAACGATGATCAAAATATACGACGACGACGACGACGATGATTGGCAGCTGTATGCATGTTCTTACTTTGATGCCTGTCCAGTTCTTGGCTGCGAGAAGCAGAAAGAGAAAATCCACCAACGTTCAGGGCCGAACAGGTTTCCACACAAACCTATCATCCGGTTCATGTCGCCGTGAAGCTGCTAGCCGGCTGCTTGCAAGTACCTGTCGCTTCTGTCATCTCTCTGTAAGTCGCCCCCTTGTCTCATGCACCAGTACGTTTAGTCTGTTGAGGCAAAGCAACAGGCTGGCATCTAGTAACGTGACGTCGTGACTCGTGAACCATGCATATATACGGCTTAATTCTTCAAAGGCCACAATTTAGTCCAACACGTATGCAACAATCTTATCCCAGTCGTCAAATTGTCGCTGCTTCATTGCCATGTGTTTGTTGAAAAAACGTTGTAGTAATCACCAACGCTCTGACTAATCAACTGATCAGCATCATTCATAGTAGCAAAACGTTTATATAAAATTAGCTAAACAAGTCGATCTCGTGGCTAGACACAGAGTGCTGGCAGGTACGGTACACCACATGCATCTAGCAAAACGCCAAAAACGATACATTGACGGTTTTTAAACGCAATACAAGTCCAACGCGTTTTCCATCTACGTTTTCGAAAGATCGATATCACTGTCTCGTTTTTTTCGTTCTGTCAGATCGATGTAGCCAAAGCGGAAGAACCTCACTGTGCGAGAATCGTCGCTTGTGTACGTTATCATCAGTTACGAAAATAGGCCTACGTTGTTGATACGCCGTCATGCACTCTCGTCCTGTGATACTGTTACCATGCAGCTATTTATCCGCTGTCCTGTCTTGCGCGGTCATTAAATTGTTCGCATTGTAAGGTCACTGGCGCAGTCAACTTCAAGCTTTTGTTGATTTTTTGTACGTGTATAACTTTAGAATCTTTTATGTGATTAACTATAATTTTCTTATATAGGCCTAATTTTGGCCTACATAGTACATATATCAAAATACAAAAAATACATGTTGTGACAGGTTTACAAAAAATTATTCTGTGTACTTTATCTTTATTAGGCCTATAGTAGCCAACTTGCGATCCCGATGAACAGTTGATGTCGTGGGTGGAGCCTAACTACAAAAATTTCAACCACTAAACAGTAGAATTTATTAAACTGTGACTGAGAAGAGCACAAACCTGCGCACAGCCGTTTTTGCTGCGTGACCTTGACCTTGGCTTTATGATCTTGAAACTGGTTCGGGACGTGGATATTCTCAAGACATATCTCCAAACCGAAAATAAAGTTGCTACGTTAAGTCATTCAAAAGTTATGGCTTAAATAAGTACGAAAAAAGCTCTCCAGATCAAAGATCAAGGTCAGAATAATGTTACCAACTTCCAACCACCTCTAGCGCTCACCATGGCTCATATTCCTACCAAGCTACACCAGTTTCTGATCAATAGTTTTTGATATTTTGTGCGGACAGACAGACGCACTGACAGACGCCATCAAAAACAATACCTGCTCGCAGCAGGCGCGCAGCTAGTAACAAAAATAGTTCAATTTTCATTAGCAAGCACATAACGGAACTTAGTAACACAAAATTATTTTGCTTTGTTATACAGCAGCAAACTGGACTGGTTTCAAAAATGCATGTAAAGACTCGAGACGCGCCGATCGTTGCCTACAGGCTGTATAATAGTGGCCGCATATTGGTGCGGCGACGTATGTACATCGTGCAGGTATAGAGCATAGCGCAACTGAACTGACAGGGCCACCTGGCTGGCGTCGCTCACGCACGATACGCCTTCGCACTGTGGTAGGCCTAACTTGCTTCAGATAAACCTGTACACAGCCATCCATTGACACGTAAGATATACTTTTTAGGCAGCATCGAATGCATGAGATGCAGACTTGTTACCCATGTGCGCGGTGTCTGCTGTCAGTCTGTCCGTCAGTCTGTCTGTCTGTTACGTGGCTGAATTCGGCGGCGCGTGCAGTGTTCGCCACATGCCATGTGTGTGGGAGCATTCGGTGCAGCCTTTGCCAAATTACTTTGGCCGCTTTTTTTCTCACCGTATGGTAGGCGTACCGGCCTAGGCCAGCCAAATTAAACGCGCTACCGCGTTCTTGACACTTGACACATTGACTGATGAACGATATTACTGCATGAGATGTATATGAAGTAATCTTCGTCCAAATACGTCCAATTTTGCGCATCAGTCGACGTCGGGTGACGTCGGTCGTCGTTGCGTTGGCTTTGATGACCCCGAAAACAGAGGTGTAGTCGTTAGTTGCATTTTGCTCATTAACCCAAAAATACATAGGCCTAGGTGTGGCTGTTGGAGTTTTGTTGCAATGAACAGATTGCAACTATACAACCGCTGATATCGTTTTCATCATAGACTACTGTTTTTTGCGCGACATGACTGATACTTCCGTGTTTCGGTCTAGGCGCCAACTGGAAAAATGGCGTCATCTGTTACTGCTTAGCAAATGGGTACCTAACAAATGTCCCACAAAACTTTGATTTCTAACAGTCTCGTTTCTGGGGAAATGTCATGTAGGAGAGGACTGGGGAGTCATTGTACTCTCCCGTTTACAGAACAAAGGTTAAAGTTACATGTACTTTAGATTCCACGTTTTTATTTGAGGTCATAACCAATTTTGAATTTACATTATACAATTTGCTAACAATGCCCTGCCATTTTAGTGATAACTACTACTACACCGTGTTCCAAAAAACGCTTACTTTTTATTTTGCTTTAGTGTCTACAAAAGTTAACCGACTTCCATAATACTTAGCACACAGTATACTGAAGTAATTTGCAACATAACAATTAGTGACACATTTTTGCCGTCGATTTAATTCGATGCATGGTAATTGGTAAATTTGCCTGTCATTGCTTTCGTTGCGTTGCGTAGGCCTACTTGCATACGTTGCGCGCGCGTACTGTGCGGTATTTGGAAACTGGCTAATGGAGCCGATGCGGTACTTAGCTGGACCGGAAACTGGAAGTAAACAAACAAAATAATAATAAAATGATAATGGGGTGTTTTATGAACAAGTTAAAGGGCTTTATGTTTGTAGTTTTACTGTTTTTCAGTAGTTTCTTCGGATCGCTAGTATTTGGCGGTTTCTTACTGCCTGTATTTTTTCTTCGTCCGGCCGTGTATCGTCATTTGTACGACTACATGATTGGCCTGTGGCTGTGGTTCGCAGCGGTGAGCATGTTTTCTGTTCAAGCCGCAGGGATGCTGTTTTCATGTACATTGGCAGCACATTCTGTATCACTGGATAGTCTTGATTGATTTCTGACACTTATTACCAGTTGTATAACTGAACATTCCAGATGTAAATTTAAGATTTTTCACGTTTGAACTAAAACCCGCCAGTTTTGCATATTGCCAGGCTGGCGTTATAAACGTCTGGGTTAAGGTGTCCTTCATGTCCGGTGGTCGAAACCGCTATTTTTGCTACTTACAAACAACAGCAAATATTATTAAATACAAAAATATGAATAAATTATCTACCGGAAAGCAGAAATCCTGAGTCTACAATGAGTTCTAATGTGGCATCTTGGAAGTTGTTTGTGTTAAGTTCGACACATGCTGAATGTATTAAGGCTGTTGTGTACATTTTATTAAGTATTGACATACTTGTACTGCCATACTACATTCTGTTGTAAGCAGCGACACTTTTTCAGTTACTTGTAAAACTTCAAAAAAATTATTTTTCAAACATTTACGCATATGTCGCATCACTCACGAGACTGTTTGCAAATATATTTAAACTGGGTATGACCTAGGTATCAGTTCAGCTATTGGGTGTGTTCTTTATCAAGTCTGATTAATCTGACAACATATGAACCAAATATTGAGAGCAACTTTGTAGTAGTAGCAAAAAATTGAATTCTAATTAGCCATAACAACCTTTAGCCACGGATGAGACATATGATTTGGCCTTCAGTAAAATTCAGAAAGCTTTTGTATATTAGCTGCTTTTATATTAACGATGCCTACCTCAGATCTGATTCAAACATTTTAGAACAGAACTTACATGATCATGTGCCTAGCACTTGCAAGGTGTGCAGGTCTTTTGTGTGTGGACGTTTGGCAAGTGCATTGTCTAGACCTGTATGCGTCGCACATGCTTATATACCCGTAAGTGTTTGCATTTAGTTTGTAGTGTTTTAATGTAATTTTATTTTATTTTGCTACTTATAAACGATAAAAAACGATGTTAGAAAGGTAGAAAAGGCTTAATTTTCTACTGGAGATGCAGTCTGTTACTGTTAATTACTGTACTCTACTTAGTGTGACAACTGATAGTCTACAGCCATTCTGTATGGGTGACTAACACTGTATGCAGCCTATTCAGATATTTTTTTATAACTCTGTTTGATGCTTGTACAGTTATTAGATGTTTTTTTGCTAAAAAATAGTTAAGATAAATTTGATAGGTGGCACCATCATTCTATTTGCTGCTTATTTAGTTTATGGACACATTTCTGTGCATTTTTCCCTCGAAATTTTCGCCATTCTTCAACATTGCATGAAAACTTCATGCTGAAAATAGTTCAGATAAATTCGCTAGATGGCGCCACCATTCCATATGCTGCTTATATGGCTTTTTAGACAAATTTCTGTGCGTTTTCATCGTTTTTAAGAATGTACCCACCCAAAACCCCATGTTTTGTGCTCAGTCCCGCTAGAGTTGTCACAGTTAGTAGTGACTTTGGATTGCATTTCCAATAGAAAGTTAAGTCTTTTCTGTCTTTCTAACATCATTTGCTGTCGTTTGTAAGTCACAAATATGGCCATTTCCAGCACCGGACATATTGGACACCTTTACTAACGTCTGTTCTGGAACATTCATACTTGCTATAAGTGGCAAACACGCATAATAATGTCAGCCAGCAGTGTTTTCACCTGATGTATGCTGTACATGTGGAAAGTGACAAGAATTTTTTGTGTGACTTTTTGATATCTGATGACAGTTTCAAATTACATAGTGTTCCGTGGCCACAGTTTCTAGGAATATTTGATTTTGTGGTAAACATTGGTTGTGCATGTGTTATATTGTGTCTGTAGGCACTTGTTGAGAAGTTGTTGGGACTAAATGTGACAATATCTGGTGACCTGATGCGAGCTGATGAGCCGAGCATCATTATTATGAACCACCGCACGCGACTTGACTGGATGTATTTCTGGTGTGTACTTGCACGACAGCCTTCTGGCATCATGAACGAGAAGATCATTTTGAAGTCGACATTGAAGCATTATCCCGGCCCTGGTACATTTGTCTGTTTTATGCATGCTGAAGTGATAATAGTCAATGCTGCAGTAATGTAGTGAATGCTTTGAACTGTCGTACATATGTACTTTGTCTCTCATAACATCTCACTTTATAATTAGCTTTTAAGCTATGTTATTCATTTACTGATTTTGATGCTTTTAGTTTTAATGTTTAGAACAGGATAGCAGAGTTAGAATTTGAATGGTCGTGATTTATGATATGATGTTTAGAATTGTGTAACTTTTAGCTACTGATATTATGTATATTGATTTGTATTTATCTCTCTGTATCAGTGGAACTGAATTTTTTTAGCATTTGATGTCATAGTGAAACAGAGTACTGCCATATTTTCAGTGATTGGAACAGTGTTGCAAATTAAACGGGTAAAAATGAAGTGATGAAGAAAATTTTGATTTAGCATGTGACCAATAGCTGAGAGACTTCTAATGACATCTTTTAACTAATTTATGGTGATTGTAATTTGTCAGAAATCATATATCTGAGAAGCTTTTCTTGAGATGCCTAGTATGTTATGTTACTACACATATGTCTGTTATGCATAAGCTAGTATGGTCCATGCAAATTTGGACCTGGACTTGTTCAAAAACTCTGTAATTAGTGGCCCATCTGATCCTGTCCACTAGCTAGAGGACATCCATATTAAGTCCACAACTTAATTCATTTTCTGACAGAGTGAACTTGCTGTTGCAGCTACATGATATTGAAGGAATTGAGTGGGTTTTGTATTTTAGTCTGTATGTTCATATTTTTATAAGCAAGTAGGTAAATTTTATTTCAACATGGAGTGCAGATTTTTACTGAAATGGTAGTATTTTGCTACATGTTAGTTAATTCAATGCCAAAAATGCTGAGTATGGACCTGGGCTGGGAAAAATGGACCGGACAGGTCCAATCTGGTCCCGTCCAAAACCAGTTTTGGACCTGTACTATCAGCTTGTTTGCTTGTAGGCTGGGCCATGCAGACTGCTGCATTTTTGTTCGTTGATCGTCGCTGGGAGACCGATAGGCCATATCTTGATGCAATGCTCAGTTACTTCAGTCAGATAAATTACATTCCACAGTTTTTCCTCTTCCCCGAAGGAACAGATTTTGACGAAAAAACTCGAGCTCGCAGTGATGCGTTTGCAGCCAAGAATGGACTTGTATCATACAATCATGTTCTGCACACACGAACTACAGGATTTACATACCTAGCTTCCTTTATTCGACAGAGTATGTACTGACAGAATGTCTAGTCAGTAGAAATAATTACAATTTTCTTAGTATTACATGTATTTCTAATATAATCTATATCCATAAGATATTTTTAGTTTGTAAAGATATTTTGAATTTTAGATATCTATTTAAGATAGATATTCTTATGTATACTAGTGATTATGTAGTTTTTACTACATCCATATTGATGTTGACCATAGTTTTCTGAAAACAAATGAACTGTTTGATACAGTGAACTGTATGTTTATACTTGCAGCAATATACATCTTGTTAGTATATATATTTCTTATGTTTCAAGTTTGGATGTCAATACCAATGCATTTCATTATTTGGAAAGACATCTCTGAAATTATCTATTATATGTTAAATAATGTTAAACTTTACTCCTTCATTTATTACTCATATATGTGCATATTGTGTTGACATTCAAGGATGGCCTGGTGCAGCTGTTTATGACGTGACAGTTGCGTATCCTGGGTCGTTTCCACAAACTGAAACTCAACTAATTGCTGGAAGTTTACCTGAAGGCATCAGCTTTCACATAAAACGTTACTTGTTGGATATGGATATTCCAGACTCATGTCCAGGTGTAGAGACATGGCTGCGTTCCAGATGGGATGAGAAAGAGAGACGCATTGAGCAGTTTCACTCGTCACGTGGCCGGTTTGTCGGCGAAGCACTTCAAACTGCTGCTGGTTTAACTGAATGGCTTCCAGTCTATTACTGTCTGAGCATAGCATTTTGGCTGGTTTTTATGCTTTTAATGGTCGTGATTTATGCAATGAACTCCCTGATTTGGTGGCTTTCCATTGCTGTGTGTGTATTTTTTGTGGTCATGGGTTGTTGCTACAGTGGCTTTGAGCATTTCCAGGCGAAATATTTGTTGTTACGGGAAACAAAACAGTAACTACTGAATTGATTTGCCAGTAATTGAGCAGTGTATAGTGCAGTAAGTGAAGAAGTAATGAGGCTGAAAAACTTTTTGTTTTTTTTTAATGAACTGCATGAATGTGTGTGCCAATGATTTATAGGACTACAACTTCTTACAGCTGGCTTAGATAATGACTTCTTTTTATGTTGTTTTTATTATTTTGAGCTTTTGAGGCTTTTGTGTGTTATTATGAACTTCTAGTACATCAGACATTACTTTTGCTGTACTCTTCCAGTGTGGCATTTTTTCTGTGTTTTCAGTACTTCGTTTGCATCGTATTGATATTATGAGGCATCGTATTGATATTATGAGCCAGTGTTATTACTTAATTAGATCTGCCAGTTTTGTTGCATTAATTCTTAACTCTAGCACAACTTTTATGCTTATTGTGATCATGGGATCATGGTTTTGACTGCTGTATGTCGCACTATGACAAAACATCATCACTTTTTGGTAATCTGTTTTCTCAGCCACATACATGTGCATGGCCATGTCACCCGTCAATGTGAATTGGTATTAGTCAAAGAGCTCTGTTATTATTATTATTATTAAAATATATTCCTGAGGGAGTTTTAAAATTAAAGGAAATACAAAGATGTGTACGATCATTCAGTCAGTGCAGTCATAGGCTGGTAAACTATATTATTATTTTTTTAAACCCCAGTACTCAGTTCCCAGGGTGGATTATTATTATTATTATTGTTATTACGAAAGTTGTATTGTGCAGAAATTCAAGCGAGCTCGAGTCAAAGGTGTTGGTTGATGCTTTATAGTTCTGAACTTGGCGATGTTTAATTTTACCTTTAATCAGCTTAGGACAATATATTCTGAAACATTGTTAGTGTGTTTGGGCACTGTTGAAAGCATATCAGGATTGCTGTGTGACTTGTAAAAAATAAACCATGTTCCATTTGTATTTAGGGGTTTTAGAACTGAAGAGGCACATGAACCTATGAAAGTACTGTTACAGCAGCAGTATGTATGTGTGCATGTGTGTGTGTAATTGTATCATCTAATTATATGTTGTGCTGTGGTTCAGTTCAGTGAACGTATTTGTTTGATTTTGTGGTCAAGTCATCTGTAAACTATGATCAGTATTGTAGACTTTAGATAATATGTGTTTTGTTGCTGTGGACCTCACCGTTACATGAGATTAAACTTTGCATGTAATGTTATATGTGTTTGATGTATTCAGTATTTGATAGTTGTTGTCCTTTGTGTGTTAGGTCGTATTTTGGTAGAACTGTCAGGGAATTTTGGGTGAGTATTGAGTTATGAAGAAAAAAGGATGGCAATAGTTGAAAGTCTCAAAATGTATTTGGCTTATATTGAACCAGATCATTCTTTATTTTTTGAAGTAGTTCTGCATTGGCACTGGGATGGGTAGCCAGCCTCTGAAGCCTATTTTGCCTGGCCATTCCTACGTTGGTGAGTGCCTTGAGTACCAACAGAATCTGGGGAGACACACCATGGTTCTGACTCCACTAGTCCTGTATTCACGGTCTTACAGTGTAAGCTGGTTTCTGGTTGAAGACTGTAGAGATGCAGATTGGTGCCAGCCAGTTGGCGTGTGGAGAGACTTGTGTTTTGGCTGCATCTGTACTGCCAAGTGTCTGTCATGATGTATGTTGTGGGTCTTGTTTTGTACAATTGACCTGTATATGTGTCGTGGCAAAATTGAAGAAATTTTATAGACTTAAAGATAAGATGATGTATTTGTTGTGAATGGTTACGACGTCGATCTCTTATACTGGCTCTGGCTGAACTACAGTTAGCCTAGTTCATATTGTAACACAGTGGAGCGGTTCTGGTGGGACTGAAGCCTATGGTCATCTGGCCTGGAAAAATCGTCCCCGAAATGACCTATAAAGTGTCGAATGGCACGTTAAACCTCTGCTGACTCACTCACTCTGGCTGAACTGTGGTCTTCTGCAGTATGGTTCCTTCACGAAGTGGCGCTGTATCAAGTGTATGACCTTTACCTTGGCCGTCTTTGATTTTGACATAGGTTAAGTCTCAATGACATGCAGGCAGCGCCGTTTTTACTTTTTAACTGCCATCATCTGTCTCAGATTATAAAGGATACTGTTACTGAAAATGCATTTGTTTGGCTGAAGATCACGGTGCCTAGCGACTGAGTTCAGAGCATCCTTTACGGATGTGCTTGCTTACAGTTGAGCTGTATTGTCTGTTGAAGAAATTGATCTCAAAGCATGCTATCAATAATGTGTGAGTTTAACCTAGGCATTGCCTGTAGCTGTTCAAAACAAATGCATATTATGTTGTCATAGTTTTATCAAGATATTTTCTGTGCATTAGTAAAATTGTGTTTTTTGTTTTATGGTCATTGTTGTTGTTTATTTGTGAATCTCTAGTATTGTGTGTTGTTTTTAGTTGGCTGTCAACATTGATAGTCTGTGAAATCTCTGTGACTGTGTGGGTTCCGTGTGGGTTCCGCGGCTTAGAATAGACCCACTCCACCTCCTGGCTGGATGTCGTAAAAGGCGACTAAACCAGGCACCCCTCAACCTCCGTGGTCTCATTGGATTACTGATGATGGTCTGGAGTAAAAGAGGGAACATTAACGCAGCTGCTCTAGTTACTATAGCACAGTGCAATACTCTTGTTGTACGATGTTCTAGGCAGCTTATAGGTCCAGCAGATTGGGTTTTTGTCACACTGGGACCCTTACGCTGTGATTAGCGTAGAGGCGGTTGCCTACAGTTAGCCTAGTTCATATTGTAACACAGTGG
>Ga0126335_1000763_pt1 | contig 16474 bp, 5 predicted proteins | sample OlaspJWI45metaG_FD_108409 | JGI IMG/M metagenome (GOLD analysis project Ga0126335, IMG submission 108409) | Marine gutless worms symbiont microbial communities from Oahu, Hawaii - Olavius sp. 1 OAHU.JWI-45 metaG | ecosystem: Host-associated > Annelida > Digestive system > Unclassified | place... | reverse complement strand
GAAGGAAGGCGTGAACCATTTGTGAATCTTAAAGATCTTCAGAATGTTATCAGAGACAAATGGCACGATGTCGATGACCAGACAGTCAGAAAAGCTATATTGCAGTGGAAAAGGCGTTTAGCAGCTGTGGTAAAGCAGAATGGAGGACTTATTCAGCACATTTTCTGCTGATCAGTTGACTGATACGAATTACTGTGACATTCTGGTGTAGCCTGCGTACAACCAACAACATAAATGACGAACTGCTTGCAAACATTGTTTTATGACGTGCAATACTATTTCGCTTGTATCACGGCCAATATGGAAGCGTTTTAGGTGAAAATTCATAGACACATTCGAAGATGTTTGCTCATTACATACATGCTTTTCTGTTTATTCATTTCACCTACTCTGTTGCATAACGCCATGCGAAATTTTAGGACGCTACTTACAAAATTCGATTTTTAACTCGTCTTACGTCATAATGCGGCATTCAGTGATGTCATTAATGACGTCACTTAAATTTATAAGTAAGTAACAGTACATACTGATCTACTAATGTGCCAAAGGAAATTTCGCCCCATAAAGTATACGCGCCGTTATAGTTACGCAAAGTTCGATACGTTTTTTGGGCCACCCGGTATATATATGGCCCAAAAAACTGCACATTTCCATTTGCTTGATGTTAAATTGATACAGCTTTGTGAAATTTCAACAAAATTTTATAACTTTGGGCTGAGAGGAGAACATACTGACTACTGAGCATTGCCTATAAACCGATCAGTACAATTTTGTGTGATTGACACTATTTGGTTGTTTGCCAACATAATTCATGAGCAAATTTCATCTCAAGACAACACAGCAAAACGGATAATATTATTTCTAGAAGGTAGTGTAGAAACGCGCAATAGGTGCTGTGGACAATATATGCATTGTTTTGTTGGGAATCTATTCAGGTGTAAGTCTGCCAAAAAGTATAAAATTTGGTTGAGATTTCACAAAGCTAGGCCCCTATATCAATTTAACATCAAGCGTGGAAATGTGCAGTTTTTTGGGGCCACCCTGTATATATATAAAGCACTATGTACAGGGTGGGTCAAATTAAACGGGGCCACGCATTTCAGCTAATAACTTCAGAAGTGCTGTTCGGATCTTCACTATTTTGGGCAGGAAACAAGGCCATTTAATTCTTAACATGACAACATAATTTGCATACATTAATTACGCAAAATGTAGTGGCGCCATCTGGTGAATGAAAAGCATGGTAATAAATAACGATCGGCCATCATCTTTCGTTATGTTGATCAAAGCTCTAAAAAGTAAAAAAAATCACACTTAGTTTAACAAATAATAACAATGACTATATCATTGTGAGGTAGTTAATTACTACCATCACTGGTGTCAAATCTAAGTAAGTAAGAACGTTCGTTTGTTTTTTTGTACGATTCAATAAGGCACAGAATGTTTTCATGGTTATTTATATTCGCTAGATGGCGCCGCGGCATTTTCTTAAATTAATAGCTAAAAATGACAGATTCTGATTAAGAACGAAATGATGTCCAAGTTTGCCAAGAGTGGTTTAGATCTGATCCGTATACCTATAGAGTTACAGGTTATCGAAATGAGTGGCCCCGTTTGATTTGGCCCACTCTGTATGTCTTTACCTGATACGGCGTTCCTTAAGTATTTCCCAAGTGTATCTACAAGATGCAATTTTCTTACTTACTTTATAAAGTTTCGTTTCAATGACGTCATCATTGCGTCGTACAAGGCCTAATGTCATAACTGTGCCTTTTTTTATTGATTTTAATAGCTTTTATAGAAATGGGGCGCTTGAATGCTGAGGACCGTAGTCTGATCTGTAACCTGCGCACTCATAAAGGTTGGGGCTCAACGCGGATGATAAAAGAATTTCCAAATAAAATGTAGAAACGTCGAGCTGTTGATTATCTAATCAAGAAAATTTACTTGGAAGGTACAACGGCGAGGAAGCCGTGCAGCGGACGTCCAAAATCTGCTCGAATTACCGAAAACGTCGAGATCGTAAGCGAGCTGATCTGTAGTTAGGAAGACACACCGCAGTCACCTAAGCCCACGTGAGATCGCCCGACAAACTGGCATATCTCGTTCATCAGTGCATATTGAACATTACTTGTAAACTGATTAGTACAATTTTGTGTGACTGACACTGTTTAGTTGTTTGCCAACATAATTCATGAGCAAATTTCATCTTGAGACATCACAGAAAACGGACAATATTATTTCTACAAGGTAGTGTAGAAACACGCAATAGGTGCTGTGGACAGTACATGCATTGTTTTGTTGGAAATCTATTCAAGTGTAAGTCTGCTAAAAATTATAAAATTCGGTGGAGATTTCACAAAGCTATATCAATTTAACATCAAGCAAATGGAAGTGTGCATTTTTTTGGGCCATGTATGAATATCTGTTCGCTAATAGGCCTAACTCTGGAACGGTTGCGACGAACGTCTCAAAATTCTCAGGATATCTCCAGGGCGCCCCAACGATGGTTTCAGGTGCCAAAAAATTGTGGTGGAGTGTGGGAGAAGGGGACATAAAATTCGTATCTTTTGCATTTTTGGCTCAGTAGGCTGTAGGCGCGCCGGCAAGCAGCAGCGTGCAAGGCTGAAGCTTGTGGACGACGCCTGCTGAGCTTTGGCTGGCGTTGGCGGGCGTGCCTACATGCGACACACCATGTGACCAAACTCGCTGTCTAATCGAACGGTCATACCCCATGATGGGGGGCTTCCCGCTATATGGCTATACAATAGGCATAAGTGGCAGGCGTGGGCATGGAAGGCGTTGGCGCTGACGGGCCGGCATGCATACACACAGGGACGGGAAACGGGGGCCTTGGGTGGGCGAAAGGCTGGGTTGGGGCTGCCGACTGGGTGTGCAGAATGGCTATTTGCTTTATAAAATTATTAGCCATTTTGCCAGCCCAATCGGGCATTACGTAGGCAGCCCCATCCCACTTTTCGTCCGCCCAAGGCCCCCGCTGTTAAAACATACATACATAGGCTTACATAAAGTCAGTCATGCGAACAAAGTCCAGCTTGGCGCTGCGTGAGTCTTTAGTCCAATCCCCATCTCCCACTTGGTTCCAATCTCCCATGCTACCCACTGCCCGTACTGCAGAGCCATCAACACCAACGCCTCCCAAGCCTATTGTATAGCAGGAAACCCCCATTACGGGGAGATGTAACCGTTCGATTCGGCAGCGCAGTGTATCACGCCTCCAGCGACGAGGCCGACCTGTAGCTAATGTTGCCCTAGGCTGTAGGCTAAGGCTTCCCAGTATGCCCAGTGGCCCAGTAGGCCTACGCCGGTGCAACGGGAAATAAAAAGTGTTAATTTTCTGGCCCCTTACTCACGACCCCAATTTTGTTGTGCCAAAAATAATCTCTGGGGTGCCCTGGAGCTACCCTGAAAATTTCGAGACGTTCGTTGCAGCCATTTCCGAGTGGACAGACAGACACACAAAGAGCTTTGTAGACTGAGCGTCGGTTAACCGGTCAACGCTTCCAATTTTACAATATAAGCCAATGCATGGACGTAATCTTGAATTTGCATGGTTGACTCATCTCAGCCACAACTCACAAGGACTCCACTGTATATATTTCCTTGGAAGTTGGTTCGACTGATATATATTGTACACCGATGTCCATTGTGTCCTGTCACCGTTAATTTCGATCGTCGACAATTTCGTCACGCGGCGATTTGCATACTAATTTTGGCACTCTGCAGTCACAAACAGCGACGGCGGAAGTGACGTAACGCGCAGCTGGTACCTCGGCCTCGTACTGACGCCAGATGCCGCCGCCGCCACCACCGACGTCGAGTAAAATGATATTAAATCCGAGCAAAGCAATCAACCACCGACCGACGCCATCATTTTCTTCTTCGAGGAATTACGGGAGTTACGCACTGCAGGCCTATACACTCAGATATGTACTGCCGTTCGTCCCCGTAACGCCACCGCCGCTGCCGCTGTCCATTATAGTTTAATGCCAGTGCAAGGGGCACGGGGGGCGCCCGCCATTTCTTCTCGCCGTCAAATTCTTATATTTCTATCTGGCGTTGCGGCAGCGACGACCAGACGCTGTCTCGTCGAGTTGAGTGAAACCCGTGGGACGCGACCGGATGCATAAACAACGGCAGATGCTGCTACTACGGCTGGGCGGGAAGCCTGGCTACGCGGTAGGTCAGCCTCAGGCAGGCAGCAGTCATCACAGACGCGTCGTCATCTCGTCATCGAACGAACGTATAGAACGGCGCCACTATCAGATCACCACTGATCGCCAATCGGACTAACTCTTTGTACCACAGCTGCAAGTGGAGTTTCCGACGCCGCTAACGCCAACGCTAGTCAACAGCGAATGCAGATGATTATCATCAAGCAACTTCGATTGGTTGAGCACGTTGTAACTGTAACAAAAGAGAAGTTGAAATATACTTGATGCTGTCTGGTCAAATGAAATAAAAGGGGAAACAGGGTCGGTAACGTTTGACATTTCTCAGTTGGTTGGAACGATCTACCGGTATAAAGCCACTAGACCTCATTGCAAAGATGCAAAGATGCAAAGAAGACAAAAAAACGTTGTCGTGGCTGCCGTCACCGCCAGGTCTCCGTCACGACACCTCAAATGATTGAACGCTATTTCTCAATCTTTCTTTGTAACTTATTGGCAACGGATAATCAAATATCGGTGCCAGGTGATAAAACAACATTGGATATAATAACTTCGACAAATGATTGAATATCATTTTACTCTCCGTAGGCGGCGGCGTCTGGCGCTCAGATATGTCCACGGGTCGGGTCGACCAGAGGGTCGGGTCGGGTCAGAAATTCTAGAAATTATTCTTTCAGTCATAATGACCCAAACCTTTATGCCAATTTGCAATTCACAATACAGTGTTCAATTCACAATGCTTAATTTTGCCTTCTTTTGTCGTTTAATGTCTTATATGCGTCTTCGTGCATCGTTGAATATAATTTAACACTATTCAGGGTGTTCATGCTATATTTTGTTCTATTTTAAAATGTGACTTTTGCGGCGCCTTCAAGAGTAGGTCATGTCAGTCGGATCACATCTTCTGCTGGCGCTGTACGGGACCACGGTGTGCATTTTTTGCTTCACAAACATCATGTAAATGAGCTAATTATTATGGACTGGAACAGTGGTTCGTTGCTTCGTTCGTTGAAGGGGTTAACGTAGGATATGTGCAGTCAGACATCACTCGGCAAATGAGTACGACAGTTATCTTTCCCCAATGTCGAATATATGCGATGTCGAAAGTCGAATCACTCATATGTGTAGTAGAAATTATTAGTTACCAAAATCGATCCACGTGCCATATTGTACTTTTGTGTTTTTTTTGCTGATTCGTTTGTTAATATAATTATCGTCATTTTTAGGAAGCTTTAGAAAATATTCTTATGTAAAATTTTGACAGTTAAGCTCCGAATATTTACCATGCACGTGGCAGTGTAGTTATGCGTTAATCGCGTTTGTTTGTCTGTGTATCTCGGTGAACTTTTGCATGTCTTGACCAGAAAACTTTTTCTTGGAATCTGTGGAATCTTCATAACATTTCGGTCACGTTCGAGTATCAAAATGATAGGATGTGGAGTGGAAAGTGTTTTAGGCGTCTCGTAATAGCAGATTTACAGCTGCATAGTAACATTGTCACTGTTATCGAAAGGAATGAGCAGTAGGCCTATAAGCGGAATAAACAGTCAGCTTATACGTACGGTACGCTGAAATAACCAGATGTCGGTCTGTCTGTCTGAAATCACGGCCGCGCGGTAATCGGCGGCAAGTTGCGCTGTCATCTGCAGCTTGAGATCGTCGTGGGTGGGCCGGCTCTGGAAGTCTGTACGGGAGACGCCTCCCGATCATCGCCCTCCAGCTGCGCTACGACTGCGCCACTACCGCGCCATGGTGCTACGTATATATCGATCGATCTGTATCGAGACGCACCGATAGACGGACGGACTGAAGGAGTTATCTGACCGGAGTCTATGGTCACAGATGGAGCGAAGTCGTAGACATCATCAGCTGCATCAGACGGCACTGAGTGGTCGCTGTTATTTACCGGGTAATCAGGGAGCGCCAGCGCTCATTGTCACACATCATTCCATTCGTTAATTGCGCGCCATTGTCTGCCACTGCGAGCAGTAACCATCATCGTCACTCGTTGTCACAACCATTGTTTCTTATTTCACCAGCCACTCCTCGACTGAACAAACAGCTATTGTTCATTAGTTAACTTTGTTCACTAATTACATTAGTCAATACGCAGTTCTTTATTTGTACACTACACCTTGTACTACACAAAGCTGCTAGTTACTGTCTACCACACCCTGCTATTTTTTGTCTCATACAAAGCCTAAATATTTCGTCACCAGTCATAAATTTCAAAAACTCTCAAAAACTAAACTTTGTTTAAAACTGGCGAACTTGTTCGTACATCCTATCAGTGCGTATGTGACACTGTTGAACTGCTGTCCAGCATACCCAATTAGGCCTATACTGTCGAAGATTATCCTGCGAAACTGACTCTCCTCCCCCAAGAAGTATATAGGCGACACAGCAATAGGCTAGGCCTATAAATAACCAAACAGTTCTTCAGTTCACTAACGTCAGTGTTTATTTGAGTTAAGCCATGTAAAACCCAGAACCGTAACCGTAAGCACAGTGCCTATAAATCAGTTAGAAGTACTGTCCAGCATGCATACTATATGCTTTAACGCAGGCCTCTAGCAACGCCACTGACTAATTGCTTCTTTTTCTATCTTCTGACCTAGCTATGCCCACTGGCCCCACTCATCTTTCATCTCTTGACAGCAGATCAACCAGAGAATTTGCTTTCTGTTGTCACTTCTACACCGTTACAACGTACAATCCAGTTGGGCCACTGCAATCTTCTCTGAACTTGCTGGAGTATCGGGCGTGCTGCAGAGTTACCTGTAGAACATTGGTATTGGACTAGGTTGTCGGCCAAAGTCGGCTCAAGCCACTATAATGTGTGCAAGTATTGTAACGGGAGACAGATACATTTAAAATAAAAATATATTGACAAATTAACAGAACATAGTAAAATATATAAATAATTAATGTCTATAACTGTTCATTGTCTTTCAGTATCATTGCTACAGCAGCTACTTCCTCAATAGCTGTCGTCACTTTCAGATGAGGCCCTAAATTCCGAACAGCACTTCACAAACGTATCGATAATATTCATCACGGACGTGTCGACAATTATTAATAACATAGCAATCCAATGTTTGTCAACGTTTGTATGCATCTGATTCAACGTCAGTTCATCAATTAATTAGTCGAATTATCGAAAGCAAATTCATAACAAAACCCGTTAGATCCTATCCGTAGAATATATATTCTCTCACTCGCTTCCAGTGTAAAAAGTAAACGTCGGAGTTGACCCACCGAAAACACCGTCACGGACTCACGGTTACGCTACAGGCAGCATGAACCAAATTCTTGTCTAGAGCCTTCAACCATGCAGCACTCAGAATCGGGAATTCACTGAAACGCATTAAAAACTTTGCTGTCGTTCCCGAGACATTTAAACGAAAGCTCAAAACCCGGATTTTTCATTTAATCCTGTTGCATTCAACCGAACTGTCCACGCCTGTCTACATATGACGCGTTACAGCTTGACTAGGCCTACTTGTTGCTAACTTAACATCTTCATAAACACTACACCACGGTAGTATCATTGCACAACGGCTATGAACGTCGACGCCTGAATCCAACCAACTCCAACTTCGTACAGCCGCGCAATGAAGCGCCAACAGCGACAGTCACACCATTACATGGATCAACGTCTCGCTGCCGCGTGTTGGCGCAACACCGGCTTTAACAAACAATGCTTAACGACACAGTGCAGGCTGCAGCCATTCTAAAATAGCAGTTCTGGTGGACTGTATAGCAGCTTTTTATGTACACAAGTGTTTGGCAATTGAAACGTTTCATTAAAAGGAAACTTCTTAGAAAACAACAGTTTATCTTCTTACTTTTTATCGGACACAGCTTAATACTTTACTTCATTCATTGATGCAAGTATTTCTCGCTTAGGTTTAACTCAAATTTACCGATGTACAGTTAGACATTTATCGCGTTTAAAGTGGTTTTAATATTTTCAGTGGTTTTTATATTTATTTGAATTTTCGAACCTTTATCCCAACTGAGACTTTCGTGCGTACAAAGACAACAGCCGTCGCTGTCGTCATAGCGGCGTCAGATCAGAATCATTCTCCTGACCAGTATATCGTCGCACGTCTCATGCCATCACCAGTCATAACAGGATGCCGAGCGACGGTTCAGCGTACAATACATATCGGTGGACGGGGAAAAAAGCACACGAGCTCTTGATGGAGTGGCTAGAACCCGGCCGGCCGCTCAACTGCCAATAGACTTTGATATATCATACACCGGGTCCGCAGACGTCGAGTTCTGTGCTTGCCGGCTAAGATGGACAATGTCCGGTTAATCGACTGTAAAAGACCGGGCCTACTGACGTAGGGTCAGTGCTGGCGGTGTCGTGCACGGCTGCCGTCCGTCGCTGTCGCTGCTGACAAAACGTCGTTGCTTGAACGCTCTGCTCATTCGTTCACTCGCTCACTCTGTGTGAACTGATCCATGTACACTGTGTCTCAAAAACGTCCCGCGTGTTGTCGGCTATAACGTTGGCACACCTTAACCAATTTTCAGAATTATTTCACCGCCAGAAAGCGTATGAAATTTGTCACAAGAAACGTGTAACATTTTCCACCACACCGAAAGTATGTTGCTGCATTACACTGGAAAGTCAGAAGTCCATTTTTTATAAATTACAAACAGTACAACTTAAAAATCGTATCCTGTGTGATAAACGTGAGACATTACATGTAATATGTCACATCAGATGTTCAAGTGTCCATAATATGCCCGCACACATGATCAGAAATGACATTGCCACTTGTCAACTTCACTGCCAATGATGCTGTAGTTAATACCACGGTAAGCGTTCAGCAAGCGCTACTTTAATTCGTTATCGTTAAAGGACAAACTCGCTGATAGATGATGTTCAATTTCTTGCAGTAGACCAATTGGCAATATGACGTCAGAGCTGTTCGATGGCCACAGATATGGTTGAGACGTTGCCTGATCGAAAAATCATATCTTGTGAATTAAACGACCGTCGTGCATTAAAACGCACAGCGTCATCTCACAACTACAAGAAAATACGACGGGAATATCACCTGTTCGATTAGACTAGTAAAGGAAAGATTCAAAGGTCGCAGCTATTGCAGAAACACAATGTCAGAATTAAAGGCAGTGCTCGAAATTTCTACTGTTCGCCCTGACACAAGCTGAAAGACGGCGACGCCACTGACGCACAGCTGCAGCAATGATGACGTGACGCAGCTTGGCCCGCTCGGTTCTGATTCTGATGCGATGTTTCAGGTCGTCGAGATCAGTGATGCATCTTTTGTACACGTTTTCTTGCAGTATGATCCATACGCTGTAGTCAACCGGATTTAAATCTGGCGAAGTGAACCTTGACGTTTCTCTTTACAGGAATTTTGATGACGTCAAATTTACGTCATCATTACTTTGTGTTGTGAAAGTAGTGATGGTACATTTTATAATTTTTAGTTACCTTAAATTCACGATGAATTGTGCCAAAAATTACGAAAATTTGTTGAACTTTGTCAAGTTATGCTTAAAATACTAGCGGTTCCATTTTTTCGAGACACGGTGTAGAGTCCGACTAAAGTGTTGGTCATCTAACAACCTACAGTGCTTTGCATTACCTTTGCCTTCGTCTCTCTGAGGCTGACTTTCCCTAATTATTTTCGTGACAGCCATACTGATGAAGCAGATATCGTTCTGTCGACGTCTGTTTGTCTGTCTGTCCGCACAAAACTCAAAAACTGCTGGTCGAAAATTGACGTAACTTGATAGGAATACTAGACGTTGTTGAATTTTCGCGACATTTAATGATTTTTGCCACGCAACTTACGTGATAGCCGACAGTTTTACAGTTTTTTTCTGTAGATCAAAATTTTGCCACTTGTGTATTTGTCCATTCCAAGCGTCTGCGTCGCGGGCATTAAAGAAAGTGATGACTCTGGTCTTACTAATGCATGTAAAGCGTCGTTTTCACAGGCGCAGCGCCTGTGAAAACGACGCTTCGCTTCACTTCACTTCGCTGCGCTGCGTGATACGTGGCGAGTCCCGCTAGCGAGTTATGGCAACGAACTGGTTCAACTGTGGCGAGTTTATTCACTTAAGACTTTGATCCAAACACATGACAGTTTTTGCCAGCAGTTGAAAATATACTTATTCAAATAATTATATGTACGCTACTAATTTACTATGTTACTATGTTTGACTGTTATGACTATTTAACTTTATGTAAAGCAAGAATTAAAAAATAGTAGCCTATAAACGAAAATGTTATTAAACTAGAACAACTAGCGGGGACCCGCCGGCACTGGCCACGCATCGCGCAGCTCAGCGCCTGTGGAAATGACACTCGAATAGACTTGGATATGATTTGCATCATTTGCTTATAACGTGCTACTTCAGAGAAGTGTCTTGCTTGTCCTTCGATGAACTGACACTCTGAAGCTAAACACTTTGACACCGAGGTTTTGGAACACAACCAATGTTATCAGACACAACCTTCTCTCATCTTTCTTGCTCGACAAACCTCAAGCATTATGCAGTTGCTCGAACGTGACGGCTGTGATAAAGTTCAACTTTACTCATGCAGTCTATGACGTATACGAAGAGACTGGACCCGTTTATGTGGTTTAGAGAAAACGTACTGTTTATAGCGCAAAGTCGTAAAACACGGCGGCAAACAATTAATATGTAGATCTCAGTTTGCAACTCGAGCAATGTTAATAATATTTAAGTTTTATAACGTAAGTTGATGTTTGTATTTAAACAAATTTTGTTTTATTATCTTATGTATAGTATTTGACGAAATAAGAGTATAACAAAATAACAAAAGATCCATTTTTGTTTCGTTTCAAAACAACTGACAAAACCGAACCGACGGATAATAACTGTAAAGGAAGAATCCAGAAATGCTCTTGTGCAATAGCAATCGAGTTAAACATTTTCCTCAAGATCGGATTTGAAGTTCTGTAGCTAGCGACGTTAACTGACTAGTCCGCAGTGTCTACTGTATGACAACGTTAGTTTTCCAGTCAATCGTCTGCCAATTTGCACTGCGCACTACGCCGGCGTTGCTACTGCCGTTATGACGGCGTTAGTGACGTGTTTTCCTTCACGCATCGTTAATTCTGTTTTCTCGCCGGCTTTAACTCGATTTTCCGCAGAGTCGCCCGTGACGGCGTCGAAATCGCTTAGTCAAAACGCCTCCGGCTGTAGAGGCTACGAGGACTGATGTGGAAGTCGAGCTGGCGTGATGTTGTGGTTAGTTTCGTTCGAGCTTCTCTGTGGCGGGGTCAGCAAGGCGACGGGCGGGATGGCGACGCTCTCTCGCTAATAAGACGAAGAATCGCGGCAATACTCCAGATTGCACGTGTCAACTCGACCGAACAGCCAGCCACACCCACAATACAGGCACATTACGTCACGGAGGCATTGAATGATAGGCGAACTACATCGTGCGGCGGAGTTGGCGCGCCGGTGTCGAAAACGCGTCAACTCGCAGGTCTCGACAACTGCCGTTATACGGTCACACTCTTCAGCGGTCTCGCGCGCCAATGTCATCGTCATCAAAATAACCAGACACTGTGTCAACGCACATCGTACAATTACCAGACAGACCTATCATAGAACGTCGATAACGACTCACTAATAATATGATTTGCCAAATTCTCATCACGTCATCACTGGCGTCTCGATTTTTGTCGTCCCATTGCGCGGGTTTTGCGTAGCGTTTTGTTGTAAAATCACTAAAGTTAAAGTCGGTATTCGGTATTTTTGACGCGTTGTACAAACATGTGCATTAACGACTTTTAGCACAAAAAGAAATAGTAACTGTATTAGTAACATTATTAGTTGGCCAAAAGTTTCACACGGAAAAGATTGGTTTCAATCTGTGGCATACGTGTTGGAATTCAATGCAACTCTGAACTAAAGAGATGTCTGTTCATCAGTGCTGTCGCTATATTCGACCTCACTCGACATCAGTTGGATGCTGAATGATGCGGAACGCACACACAGCAGCTGCTGAAGCTGGGGTGATCTGCTCGATGCCAATCTCGGCCAACTTGTACGTCGGATTTAAAGCTCTCGCGGACGGTGCCGTCCAACAACAAATCCGCGTCCCGCGCCCGCCCAATGCAATTGTGTGTATGCTGATGCACATTGCCGGTTGCCATTTGAAGTGAAACAAATCAACGGTCGCCGGCCGATCGTTATACGCCATATTGAACGCTGGCGACCTTTGCGCATAGGCATTTACACCTGCATATGGATCAACGCTTTGCTCGTTCCTCCATTCGCCGTAATCCATTGGACAAACGGCATTATCGTGAAATTGGCCGGGTTTAATTAATGAAATCCGGGAGTTTCGACGCTAGCGATCGCCCGGCACTGTGGCAGTGTGGCAATCGTCGTAAATACTGGTCTGTATTATTGTAAGCCAATGTCGATGTATTGGAACCAGCTGATATGCATGTGTATAGCATTTTATGCAGGCCTGTAGCTCGATGATAGTTGCTGCTACTTCGATGTGACGCTATTGCTATCGAAATTCCGTCCGTCCGTCCGTCTGTCTGTCCGACAGTGTCCGTCTGTCACACTCGTGATCCACGCCAAAACGGTTCACGACATCGAAATACGGTTTGCATCACACAATGGTTGAGTATTTTTCAGGACACATTTCATGGTCGTACGTTGCGTTTACCCCACATAAATATGTTAAATAGGGGTACCCACTACCTAGCCTGACGATGGCGAAAGTTTGACCAATAATCTGCGATATCTCGGAAACGGTGCAAGATACGATATAGTTTGAATTACTAACTAATAGGAAATCGCATACGGGCTTTCGACTGGTGCCAAAAATGATAATCTTGAATGACCTTGAAGGGCGTTGTGGCCCATTATGGCCGTTCTGTGGCGTGTTTTCGCCCAAAACGGTAAGTTTCGGTTTCGGAGCTTACCGCGTCAAACTGATTGTAGCTAGATCAGTACTGTCTGCAACAAAAAATGTAACCAAAAAGTTGGCAAAGACTCTAGTTTTGGCAATTTATAGCTTATGGCGATATTCGTATGGCTGGCCCCCAAAGAGTGCGTTAAAGAGAGGCGCCCCATTGTCAGCAATATCTTAAGATCACATTCCTTCACACTTTCACTTTTAGCGCGCGTCTGATGTGGTATACGCCACTGCTGCCATCGCAATTCCGTTTGTCCGTCTTTTGCCACAAGATCGTGAGTGACCAAGACGACTCGCGCTATCTTGGCCGTAGCTGAGCTTTTTGTTACAATTATATGATAAAACGATGTCGCTAGCAGTTTTAAACAGTTGTCAACATGTGATTACAACGTCTGTTAACGCTTCTTATAAAACCAATACAACGATTCTAAACATTCGTAAACATTACTGTTTTAAGTACATACTCCAGACATACACGATGTTCTATGTGTTATGCACACTGTCTTTATTTCTGTTAATCTTTTTGCTAACTAAAATCAAAATGTATAATGCACAATGTAAATAATGCACTGTTATCCAGTGTTTATACGAGTCTATAAATGCGATTTTAAAGTAATAAAATATAACATAAACGTTGTGCTGTACAGGCGTTCATTATCGTTTAGCGAAGCAGAAAGATGATATTGCGAGTAGAAACTACGTCACCGAAAGACGCGACGCTCAACAGTTATTGTATAGGACGAACTCGTCGACGACCAGAAGAATTCAGTTTCCGGTGACATTTAGGACCACTGCCTCGTACCTTGTTGCCAAAGTTCGACTCTACGACACGTTTAATATCAGCTTCAAGGTACTGTATAGGCTGTTAATTTTTTATCAGACATATTTTATAATAATTATGCGGCAGTTTATATATTAGGAAAATTTCAAATAAAACCTCAAAAGTGGCTCTCTCGAAATCTGTTCCTTGAAGCACAGTTTGCTTCACTTCACTTCGTGGTTCACTCAAAGTGTCTGCATATTGCCTTAATAATTAACTTCGCCAAAATTTCTCGATAAACTAATCTAAACGAGCAAGGTCTGAAATCTCTGAAATCCAATTCTGCTATCCAAATAAACATTTTGTTTGAGTTCACTTTATAGCAATATTTATGCGATGTGGCGCCAGATAGCGAATGTCGAATTGTCGATAAAGCGCGGTGCTGACCATAAATCCTTGCTACGTGTCATCTCATATGACACCAGGCATTTCCGCGTTTTCGATTCTCTGTGAAATAGAGTTCTGTGCAGAATGTTGTGGTTGCACAGTTTTGCGCAGTTCAGTGTCAGTAGTACCGAACTTAATAGTAATAGCCTACTAATTATACTGTTAAACGAGTATTTCAAGACGCACAGTTAACGAAGTATCGTCACCTAGCACCTAGGTGACGATGTGTCAGGGACTATGAGCTTATTATTACGAAGACGTCTACTCTTCAGAAACGCATTAAAACTGTTAACTACAGGTGAAGACGACGCAGAGCGACGCGCTGATGTTCTACGGCGGCGGAAATGCTGATGGCGACTTTCTGTCAATTGAACTTGCGTCTGGACGCGTGCGCTACGTGTTCGATGTCGGTAGCGGCGTACGCATGCTGGCCGACCATCTGTCCGATGCAGCTGTTAACGACAACGCGTGGCACACCGTGTCGGTCCTCCGACCCACCGTGCGCCGCCAGCTGCTGATCGTCGACGGTCGCACAAACATCGACGAGCTTCCAGACTCGCGGACTGTGCACTTCGACCTGCCCAACGATGATCTCTACATCGGAGGACTGGCGGCACGACATCGCTACGGGCGCCGCAGTAGTCGGCGGAGACGTCCGAGTGGATTCCAGGGCTGCCTAGCATCCATCACACTGAACGGCGATGACTGGAGACTGAGTGAAAGAAGAGCTGACATTGATGATCAGTTTCTTGAACACATAGTCCAAGGCTGCGAAGGTTGTTTTGGCTCAACCTCACGTCAGTTATTAAGCTTTAATCGTTTAAACTTTTTTTCTCTTTAGTATACAATGTGACAAAATGCAGTAATAAAATGTATCAGAGCAATCATATCAACCAGGGAAGTAGTAAGGAGTTTGTGTTGTCGTTGTTTACGCTCAAAATGCTTGGTTGACTAAAAGTACAAGATAAGTTCTTTGTATAAAAATACGTCACTGCTAAACTGTAAGCTCCGTTGTTAGTTGTAGGCTATTGGGTTGGGTCGGGTTGGGTCCAAATTTTTCCACTTGCTGTAAACAAAGCAGCAGTGGTGTAGTAGTATTGTCCGACGGTGTCAGCAAAACTATATGACGTGAACAGCTAATTTCGCTGTCACGTTATTTTTGGACCGATATGATGATGCAGTCTTTTTTAGCAATGTTTTCTTATTATTGCTTCTCGGTGCATGCTCAGTTAGTGTGATAAATTTCCTTACATTCAGACTGTACTCAGACTCGGTCTTGCACTCACTGGACTATGGTGACAGTCAACTCGACCCCAAGTCAACTCGTTCTCAACTCAGCTCGTTAGAACTCGTTAGGGTTTAGGTTAGGATTGAGGGTGAGTGCTAGGGTTATGATTAGGGCAAGGGTTAGAGTAAGGATTATGGTTATATTTAGGGTTTACGGTTAGGGCCAGGGTTAGGTTAGCCTTGGGCCGTAGGGACTAGTTGAATTGGGGACGACTTAACTTTTGGACGAATTAACTATAAACCCTGGACTAGACTACATCACTGGAACAATACGGCAGTTGTTGATGTAGGCCTGTGATTGTAAGTTCTACTTGATGTAGAGCCGACAGCTCGATGTGACGAAACTTCGTGTCTGAACGGCGGAGTTTGCGTTCAACAATGGAATGCCGTTATCTGTGACTGCGACATGACGTCTTTCACTGGACCTCGGTGTGATCACGGTCAGTCGTTCATCATTGTTGTGTTATTATCTCCTTTACATCAAAATGCCCAGATTTTTAAAAATTACAAGCTACTTCCACAATATTACCAAACATAGCATTTTCGAGTTTAAGTGTTTCAAATGTATGCTTATACCTTTTAGAACAGTGCCTATTCTAAGCGTGTTCCCCGCACTAATTGTGCACCCCGAATTAAAAAGTGTGCACCCCGGATTTCCAGTGGCATTTATTTTTTAAGCACAAGTTAATTAACATATAATGTTGTTTTCAACTTGTTTGCTCTAACTTGTTGTTACTTTGGATAGAGTTAGTGCATTACATCATACATGAACTTTTGTCAGTAGACACTAGGCTGTAACTCAGAGTTGTCCGTGGGTCAATTTTGTGT
>Ga0126335_1000762_pt1 | contig 16502 bp, 7 predicted proteins | sample OlaspJWI45metaG_FD_108409 | JGI IMG/M metagenome (GOLD analysis project Ga0126335, IMG submission 108409) | Marine gutless worms symbiont microbial communities from Oahu, Hawaii - Olavius sp. 1 OAHU.JWI-45 metaG | ecosystem: Host-associated > Annelida > Digestive system > Unclassified | place... | reverse complement strand
TTATAGCAGACAACGTATCTACAATGCACGTCCATCGCTGTGCATATAACAGTTGTAACACGGTTCAGTGTGTTCACATGCCCATGTCAACAAGTGAATCATGGTTCACTTTCAACCACGCACACATATTCAGTGACTTATCCATTCGATTGTGTCTCCCTATTGTCAGCATTCCGCAGACTGAAAACAATCTTTCTACAAATGCCTGCGACGACGGAGCAGAAACCAAATCTTGAGCAATCAACGTCAGAACACTCGTTTAAAAAATTAACGATTTGATGGTCGAAGTCGTCGTGCTGGAGTGTAAAAAGTGGGAAAATACATGTAACTAAAGTTTTAGTTATAAGGATCATTGTAGTTTTAGTTTTAGTTAGTTTTTGCTGAATTATTTTAGTTATTATTTAGTTACAGTTATGAAAATCTTTTTAGTTATACTTACAGTTTTAGTTAACTAGAGGCAGGCATTTTAGTTATAGTTTTAGTTATAGTTACTAAATATCACTGTTGTGTACTGTATTATTGTTAGTGCTTAGACACTTGACATTGAGTTGTTTCGGCATGTAATGTTTGTGTTTACGTATATTTGGTCTATTTTTTATTGTGTGTATGGTAGCCAGCGTTGATGGCTGAAGCCCTTTCTGGCAACCAGCCTTTTTGACAAATAAATTTTCTTCTTTTTCTTCTTTTACTGGCTGGATCCTACAGTGAGGCTGCACAAAGTAAATAACAAGGTAAAATATAATACCCTAATGGTGGGAGGGTCTTTCCCTCTATGATTTTTTTCTCTTTCCTGGCAGTGACTGATGTGACTGTAATCCGGCCCATTGGTTGTCTTGAAGTCTTTGACGTTGTATTATGCGGAAGATTAATCCGGCTCAGCTGTCTTTTGGGCGCATTACCATTTACCACTCCAATATAATCACATCAGAATAATTATAATCACACTGTCACATTTGTTTACTTAGCTATTGTTAACTAATCTGCATTTTTTGTACGTGCATGCAAAAAGTGAACTGTCTTGCTCAGCTTTATTTTGCGAAATAAGAAAAAGAGTACTCTTAACAGCACTTAAGCACTTTGCGTTATGACTCATACGTGCGTTGTTTATCTATTCTATGTTGTAAAAGTTGTACAATATTGTTTGTATTTGATATTTCAAGTGTTTTATCTGAAGTAAGATAAAATATATAGTGGAATGGCTAGAGAATACGATCATCTGTTTAAACTACTAATCATCGGTGACAGCGGTACGTGTTTGTAGAATTAGTTTACCTACCATCTTATTTTAGCCCAATCATTTTCAACAGGCTGATGCGGACATGTAGCGTTGGGCGGTGGTAAAATGCGGACTGCAACGGGTAATTTGCGGAATCATTCTGCATTTTACCCGTTGTCGATTTTTCGCACTTTGGGTGCACTCCACTGTTTAGTTTGACCAGTCTTTATGCTGTATGTTTTTTTTCTGTGTCGTGCTGTTGTGCTTTTGACAATGTTCATATTATAGGTACAAGTATTATGTTAATTAGAACTTTTGCAGTTGTTAGTGCTTGACTAAGTCCAGTTCTTAAATTATGTCAATAACTGAAGTTAAGCAAAATATGTCTATTTTTGACACCACTGACTATATATAATGCTTGTTACATCTGCAATTATCTAACTCCCATGTTATGCATTATAATTAATGTACTGTCATTAAGTGTTTGCTAAGCTTATTTAAGGCTTTCAACAGTTAGTGACTGCATCTACATGACTGTTGAAACGACACAAACACGTTTATACCTACAATGAATCGTTAATTCCACATAAAAATGAGCAATTTTCTGCATTCCGCATTTTACCATTGCCCTGTAGTGTGTCAGCTTTCTATAAATGAATATGAATAATAAGGTTATAAAGTATTTTACTGTTGTTGTTTTCCTAAACATTACAGTAGTGGTAAATGCTAATAATGGCTGTTGTTTTAAATGTAAGTGCTGATAATAAGTATGGTTTGTTTGGCAGGAGTTGGCAAAAGCAGTTTATTGCTTCGATTTGCTGATAATATGTTTACAGGTATGTTTCAATGTTTGTCTAATTCCAGGCAGTGCGTGCCATTACACTAATGCCTTTCTCTTTTTAAGCATGTAAGTTACTTAATATGTTTTTATGTGACCATAAATAATAACTACTTCCAGTGATAAAGAACGATTTATATTGTGCTGGTATTGTGAACCATGGTTGTACTTTGGTTAAACCATGGTAGTTGAACCATTGTTGAACCATGATAGTCGAACCATCATTGAACCATGGTTCAATCACTGATGGTTTATTTACCATGGTATAACCATGTTGTACTGTGGTAAATGAACCATGATTATACCATTGTTGAACAATGGTTCATTTACCATTGTATAACTGTGGTTGTATTATGGTAGATGAACTGTGGTTGTATCATGGTTAAACCATGACCATAGTTGTACCATTGCTGAACCATGGTTTAATCATCAATGGTTCATTTACTGTGTTTGCACAATCATGGTACAGTCATGGTTGTACGGTGGTAAATGAATCATGGTTGAACCATGCTACTCGAATATTTGTTAAACCATGGTTCATTTGCCAATGGTTCAACCATGGTAGTACAAATATGGTTCATTTACTTAATAGTACCATGGTATAACAATGGCTGTACCATGGTAGTTGAACCGTGAAGGTCGAACCATGGTTTGTTTTTCGTGGTACAACCATATATGAACCGATCATATTACTATGGTTGAACCATGGTACAACTATGGTTGTACCATGGTATGACCATGGTGAACTGTGGCTGGACCATGGTACGACTACCATGGTACTGTGTTCGGTTCTGTCGTGGAACTCGTATACTAGTGAATTTAGACAACTCACCAGAAGTAGATAGATGGCTTAGTAAAAGTGGATCTAGGATAAATAATCATTTGCTTACTTACATGCCATATTTATAGCTTTCTCCTATATAAAATTTTATTTTTTTTAATCACTTTTATTTTTATTCTGCAATATAAGTGCTTATGTGCTTCTAATTACCTCGTTGTATGTGTAGGAACATATATTACGACTATAGGTGTCGATTTCAAAATTCGGACGATAATGATCGACGGAGAGAAGGTGAAGCTACAGATCTGGGATACTGCTGGACAGGAACGCTTTAGGACAATCACTTCAACGTAAGCATTGTAATATTTCCAATGTATTGGTTTTTGCTTTTGTTTCAATAAACAGTTGCCAGTATCTTTTGTCTTGCTAAATAATAACTGCTGCTGCATATTTCAGTATTTGTGCATGACGAAGACTGATAGTGGAATGAACGTGATTCCTCAATGGATGGCAAAATAAGCTGGGTATGGGTAGACAGGTTTTTCAAATGCATACCTGGGTGACTGTTTTTTCTCCAAACGATATCTAAGGACTGAGAAGGCCTAAGAATGTCAAGTGTGACACAAAAGTGGCGTCTAGTACAAGGATGATGCACATACTTAGATTTTTGAGGAAAGTTTTTAGTTGTAGCAAAATTTGCACATAACAATGCAAAAGAAATGCTAAAAACACCATTTTTCACTTTAATTACTAGATGTCAGCAGTGCAAAGCAGCACTAGCGAGCTATACTTAATAACGTGACGTCACAGACCTAAATTTATTATGCTCTTCTGTCAATTGGAAAACTCCCGTCTACATAGGACTAAGATTTTTTAAGACAAGATGGGTTTTTCAAAATGGTCGAGAAAACTTTTGCCTATAACCCGAAACTGCAGCTAAACTTTGGAGCTCTGAGGACCTCGTGACATTAGTCACCTTACTTGGATCCATAAGATAGATTAGTTTGGCTTATGGGTAACTTGATACGTACCTATGATGAGCCATGTAGAAGACACCCATTTTATTGCAGTGTCTATCCAGCAGTTTCAGCTGTTTTTGAATGCATTGGTTGACTGTGCATCCACGACTGCTTATGTTTTCCCTCACTGATAATTCATAAGCTGAGGAAGTTCCGATCATTTCTCTTTATTGTTTAATTGTTGTTTCTATGCTTGTACTGCAGTTACAATTTGCAGCAATGTAGTACAGTTAAGAAATGCCTTAACTGTGTTGTTTTGTTGCCATTGACAGTTACTACCGAGGAACACACGGCGTTCTGGTGGTGTATGATGTCACAAGTGGTGAATCGTTTGCCAATGTCAAGAGGTGGTTGCATGAGATCGAACAGAACTGTGATGTAGTGAACCGCATTCTCGGTATTTCGGATGCTCTGCTACTGCTATTTAGACTGTCAATATACGTTATCTGCAAACAGGTTATTTGGGCTTATATAAAGGTTGTGACTCTACTTAGAATTTTATTTGCTTCTGCTGTACAAGAGAGATATTTGAATGTTGTGCATATTTTGTTACAATTAATCAATCATTGATATTTTTATAGCACTCTAAACAATAAAACTACAGCTGTTGAATTAACACACTAACAAATTTGTTAACGTGTTAAACGTGATAAAAATTTAACACCTTTAAAAAGATTAACACACTGACAAAAAATCTACAAAAATTATTACTGCAGACTTTGCGAAATCGAACTACTTTGATTTAACAAAATATGCTGGGACACGAGGACAGATGCTACGCAGTTGATTGCCATACTAAGGGGACCGGGCTGTACTAACATGCACTAAAGAGACCAATAACCACTGCCATAAAATAGCAGCTTACATAATACGTGCAGATTTCATGCGATCGCTGCAACAGGAATGACACAAGTCTCGTAGGCCTAGGTCTTGTACGGCGTGCATTAATCACTATTAAAATATTAACACATACAATAATGCGATTAAAAAATTTAATGCCTTTACAGCTCGAAAATACAGCAGTAATTTAAGTGTACAGTTAATATTTTAGCCGAACGACTGACCACTGTTGTGCTTGTCTGTAGTTGGTAATAAAAATGATGATCCAGGAAGCAAAGTCGTGCTGACTGCAGACGCTCAGCAGTTTGCTGACCAGATGAGCATTGACTTGTTTGAAACTAGCGCTAAGGAAAACATCAATGTCGAAGAGGTATGATTAATTACAGCTGTACTTGCTCAAAAGTAGTTCATTGTTAAGTTTCTAATTACTGTCATCTGATGATGCTTTCTCAACAGCACTCGCATGTGTAACCTGACCGAAGCAAGTTGTCACAAAGGGAATATGTGTTAAAACTGTGGTTAATGCACTAATCACTATTTATTTGATAGTCGTAGTTCTGTAGTGTGGCTGCATTCCCTGTTATGCTGGTGCAGGCTGTCTACACTAGTGTAATGCAGATGTTCATAGTCTACCTGAGTTAGGCAAAGGTCTTGCAAGGAAACTGAAGGTTGCTGTCAACTGGAGATTGGATGTACTTGATGTCTAACAACCAATGCTGACATGAGCACTCTGCAAATGTACCTAACTAAGTACTTAGTTCAAAATGTACTTTAAGTACAAGTACTTTGTTAATTCGAGTACTTATGTAGACAGGTTATTCAAAATGCATATCTGGGTGACTGTTTTTTCTCCAAACGATATCTGAGGACTGAGAAGGCCTAAGAATGTCAAGTTTGACACAAAAGCGGCGTCTAGTACGAGGATGATGCACATACTTAGATTTTTTGGGAAAGTATTTTAATTGTAGCAAAATTTGCACATAACAATCCAAAAGAAATGCTAAAAACACCATCTTTCACTTTAATCGCCAGATGTCAGCGGTGCAAAGTTGCACTAGCGCACAACCTATCTACCCATACCCAGCTTATTTTGCCATCCGTTCTGTGTACTAAGTCCAGATATAAGTACACAATGAATGGCCAAGGTCAACATCCAAAACTTTTGACAACCTACTGCAGTTTTAGAACACTAATGTTAAATTCTTAGTCATAAAAAGCAAAACAGAATTGTCGTAATAGATGAAAAGAAAAAGAACCAGTGAAGCGTGAACATCAATGATGACATATGTATAAACTTTATAGTCACTTGCGTGAAAAATAAAACCACATCAGCAACCAGTAAATGTATGACTGAACACAGTCACTCAAGCATCAGTAAGCTAATTGAAGTCTAGGTCATATCACATACACATTACACAAATACATGCAAACTTCTTACTAAGCCGTGAAATGTAAAAAGCATCAACCACTAATTGTCTGTTGTAAGTGTAGGTGTAGGCCTACTGTTAAAATATTGTTGCTGCTGAAAGCAGTGAGTTCTGTTACCTGAATTCAACGTTCTTTTTCAGCAGCAACAGTGTTGACCGATGTTAGTTGCATACCGATATTGAACTCCGCGATTCAATGATTTTCTTGCTCTGATTCAGAAATTCTGAATTTTGATGCTGAAATTACTGGTGTACTTATGTTGTACTTATCATACTTTTCAAGTACTTAACAGATAAGTACCTGCAAATTGTACTTAAGTACAAGTACCTAAGTAGTAAGTGCTTCAGGTGTACTTAAGTACATACTCCGGTACATAATTTTATGTACTTAAGTGCTCGTCATTATTGCTTACAACAGTATCAAAGCTGAAGGTTCATTCAGTAGAGATAATGATGTATACAGAATTAAAATGCCTAAAACTGAACAAGTCCTGCTGCAAAATAATCTGATTTTCACTTTTTTGTGCAATGCTCAAAAATGTCAGAACATGGCACTTAAGTGGTTGTTGATGCAGATGTTTACCGCAATTACAAGGCTGGTGCTCAAGACAAAAAAGGAGCAACAGCTGAGGATACAGCAGCAACAGACGAGCGACACAGTGAGGTTGAAATCCAGCTCACATGGCAGTCGCAGGAAGAAGTGCTGCTGACATGTTCAGTTGTTTACTGCTGATGCCAGTCTTTTCCACCGTCGGACTTTTCTGCCATAATAGTTTGCCCTCGATTTTATTCACCATCGTCTGCACATTTGGTGAAATGTCAGATGGCTTATATTATGTTTAGGGTTAGTAATAGAGTGGGGTCGGCGACGGTGATGTCAGGGTTAGTATTATTGTTCATGTTAGGATTAGAGTCTCTGCAAAGAAATATTAATTTTTTGTGGTCTTTGAGATGAAAGTTGACATCCACTTTTATGGCAAACAGTGCCATTGTTTTATGGTGAGAAATCCGATGACAGAGAAGACATTAAACCATTCACTGTGGTCGTTTTGTTGTTGAATTATGTGCATTATAAGAACACCTTGTCATTCATGATGTGGAAACAGAGGTTACCCGTGAGTCCCACACATTTAAACAGATAGCAATTAAATATTTTTAAATACTAGTTAATAACAATCAGATTCAGAGCATTCTTGCTTTTGCTGTTTAAGATTTCGCAGGCTGGTCAGTTGTTTCCAATTTGTGTGCGAGTTTTAGCATGAATATAACAGTGTTTGCTTTTGATGCATGTGAGAAATGCGTGTAAAATATCTAGCTTTGGTAATTCTTGTTACTATCAGGAAAACCAAGGTAGTTGTACAAACAGCACATATTCTAATTTTATCTTTGTTACAAAGTCCTGTTGTTTGTTAATTGGAGGTTTTCATTTTCTCGTTGTACATAAAAATTTGTACAGTGTCATTTATGAAGCTGCAGAGATGCTAAGAAGCAATTATGTTGCATTTTCTTCACTATGCTGTTAAATTTTTAAAGTATTGTTACAAAATCGGCTCTGCAACGATCCATATTTCTTTTTTCATAGTCTCGGAAACAGTCTTAATTACGTGTTTGGAATTGTGTTTTAAAAAACATTGACGTGTTAGAAATTTAGATAAATTACACAAGTGAGTTTAAAAGAAGACATAAGACAGAAATGACTACATTGTGGACATCATCGGATGCTTTAATATGCTGATTTGATGTGTATTATGCCGTGATTGCGGAGAGCGAGTAGAGATGTAATTGTGCTTGAGTGTCGGCTGCAGTGTAATATGATGTGAATTCTGCTGCATAACTGTAACATGTGACAGACTTGGTGTGATCAGAATTATGTGCCATCACTAGCGTTATGTGTATGTTACAGCATTGTTCTCCTGTTAGTTACAAAGTGGAAATTTTTGCCAAGATTGTTCTTAAAACACGGAGGGTTTGTTTTTTTATTTAAAACAAGATTGCCTTTGACTCAAAAGTGACCCATCTGTGGCATGCATGCTACTTTCTAGGCTGCATTGAATGCATGAGATGCAGGCTATTGTTACCAATGTTTGCGGTGTCTGTCTGTCAGGCGGCTCAACTTGGCTTCACTGTGCAAAAACCGCTGAATGGATCAAGAGGCTGAATGGTCTGAATATTCTTGGGAGCCAAAGAAACATTGTGCTAGTCTTGATCCCCCACAGTGAGGGGGAGGGGGATTCAATGCAGACTTCGCCAAATTACTTTGGCCTCTTGTTGTTTGTGTGACCCACTCGTATTTAATGCTGGATTTTTTCTACTTATTGATAGGCAACAGCTTAAAAGTGTTTCAATAGCTTACAGATCTTTCTTGAGTTACATAGTTGTACTGGTGTAGCAAATGGAGCAGATTTTTATACAGCAACTGTATCCGATACGTTCAGTTAATGAAAATTGTTACACACTACAGTAATTGTTTCTGAAATATTACACCACTTGGCATTCTGTTATTGTACAGTTGTTATTTGAGCATAAGTGAAGCAGATTCAGCGCAGTTGGTATGATTTGTTAATGGTTATATTCATAATTGGTTCGATACAGCTGAGAACTGGTGAACTGCGGCTGTCATTATTTGTTTGTTGCTCAAACTGTTCATTTTGTCCAGTTACTTCTACGAAGAAGGTTTCATTTATGCCTCCATTTGTTGGTTTGATTGTATGTCAAGAGGATTGCTCCAAAAGTGAATGGTAAATTCATTCTCTTGAACAGACAGTTTTTGTGCAAGAAACAGTTGCGTCATTAGACTTCTACGATAATCTGGATCTGTGAAATTTTATGCTGCATCAAATACAGGATGTGTGGACTACTGTGATCAATGATCCCGGCATCTGTCTGTGACATGGGTGGGCTGTGCCATAATGGCTGAACAGATTGACGTCCTGTTTGGACTAGAGCCTCCTGGGTACCCAAGAAACATTGTGGTAGATGTGGGTCACTCACCATCCCTCATGGTGAGTAGGAATGGGGTTTGATGCAGCCTTTGGCAAATTACCTTCACCACTTGTTGGCTTTGTTGAACCAGTTCTTAATCGTAATAGTGATGCTCCATTAGGAGCACAAAGTGATCAGCATTGACAGCGGTTTCCACTCTCACGAGGACTGCTGTCTGTTTATTAATGTCATCTTGTGGGTGGTAAGTAGTTTTGACTAGAATGCTTGTATACTTGTTAAACTTATAGCCAGATGTTTGTTGATGATGCATCAGCTGTAAGATGTCAATGTATTATCTGTTATGTGAATGTCTCGTGGTTGTCTTCCACCTTGTAATCCTACATTTGTGTGATATTACTTTGTTGGTTATACAGTAGTAACATCGTCTCATTCTGCCTACTATTATGACCTCATCTCATTATTGATGATGGTGTGAAGTAAAGATGGAACACATGGCTGCTCTAGTTATTATAGTACTGTGCAATACTCTTGTTGCACGATGTTCTAGGCAGCTTATAGGCCCAGCGGTGAGTTTTGTCACACTAGGACCCTTACGCTGTGAATAGCCTAGAGGCGGTTGCCTACAATTCATATTGTAACATGGTGGAGTGTTTCTGGTGGGATTGAAGGCTATCTCAGCGCTTGGGTCATCTGACCTGTAAAAATTGTCCCCAAAATGACCTGTAGTGTCGAGTGAGACATTAATCCTCTATTCCTCATCATTATAATTGTTATTAACAAGATGCATTTTTTGTCTGGCAGTACTAGAGAAAAGAAGAATTTTAATGTTAAAATAGTGATGTGTCACATAATGAAGTCATTTCGTAGGTCTCGGCAAACAAGGCACCACTGGTCCCTAATCCCGACAACATAGACTGCTTCCTGAATTACGTGTATGCCATTATGCTAATACAAGTGATGAAATATACAGAGTGAAGAAATGACCACTTCTTGTATTTTGTGCATGCCATATCATTTTCCGATGTATAGTAGTAGCTGTATAGAACTACTGGCTTCATCATAAAATTTTCAGCTACAGTTTGTGAGATATATTTTACACACTGTGTCTTTTATGGTCATAATTTGACCACTGTCATACAATGTAGTGTTATGTCTAGGGTGTGCCGTAGCAGCTGGCAGCTGAATGAAAAACCTGTTCTACTTAGAGAATTATCACGTCTGAAAGAACTATAAGACAATATAATACACAAAACATGCATACCAGGCAATATACAGTGTAAAGATAGCACGAAGCGCAGAAACCCAGCGTCAGTAACGACTCAACCAATCGTCCTGAACGTCTTCAGCAGCCCGTGTATCGTTTGTTATGCTTCACTGTGCATCATAGCGTGAGCACGTGCCTAATGTCTATGACGCCTTGTGAGCCACTTCAGGCAGCGGAGTTGGTTTTGCTGTTTGCAGTCGAGGTAGTAATTGTTGATGCCTGCTGATATAAATTCAGTCACTACAAATGATTGTCGTCAATTAAGAGTGTCGTGTCGCTGCCGTGATGGCGTACTGCGGTTTTGGACATTGTATGTTTTGGGGCGCCTCCAGCCTGCGGCTGTGAGTGGCAATGCATCTGGTTGCCACATTTTCTAGTTGCTGTTACATTGTCACCAGTATTTTACTTTTCAGCATTCATTTGGAGATTTGAGAGATAGAATTCTCACTACTGTACTCTTGTTACATCATATCTGTTAGGTAATGCCAATACTCCAAAGCAGTGAATCAGCTGTAATTGTCACACTTGATCAATACTGCTCTACATCATGTGTGATACATTTTGTCATAATGTCAGTATTGTGTTTATAACAAGTTCACAATTTATTTAAAGTAGCATATGGTTTATTTTTCTATGTAGATTTTCGTAATGCTGTTGCTCTGAAATTGCTGTTTGCACATTGGTTATTAGGTTGCCTGAAGCCTTTAGAGTTGTACTGTTGACTACTGATTACTGATTAAATTAACAAGTATACCGATCCCACAATGTGGCTGGCCCGAAGGTCAAGGGGGACTTTCGCCTCTGGTAAAAATTTATAGCACAAGGCCTTTCAGACACATTCCTGTGGTAAAATATACCAAAAATGCTTTGTCTCAGACCCTGCTGAGACGCGATGCTCCCACCGCCATCCATATCCCCTTGCTGGATTTTGTTTGGCCGCTTTGCAGCGGTAGGGAAGGGAAAGGACAGACTGATTCAAAGAAAAACCCATGGCCATCTTTGACAAAACATCCCAACCTTTGAACCCTGGCTGGCTACACATATGGATAATCATACCACTTGAAGTAGGCCTAATAGTGATTGCTGACATCCGTGCATATGTATATGTACATGCAGTAAATAAAAGACAACTTTTGCAGCAAATCTCAATAGTAGAGGGGACCTACAAGCTGTTTCCTGTAGTATAGGAGGGGCCAAATATAAGTTACGCCACACGTACAGGCCAGGCAGTTACTCAGTGACCATTGATGATCAAGTCAAATTACAGCGTGGTAGTCAATGCTACCAAAAGCAAAGCAGGCTCAGTTGGACAATTCATTGCCTTGTTGACTCTGATAGTGATTCAGTCAAGTTTAGCTCGGTTGTACTTGTGTGATTGTAAATTGAGAACTTAAGTTTGGTGAACGCGTCATACCTTTACTGTGGCAGCATTGTGAAGTTATGTGACTGGTTAATTGGTTATATACAGCAGCTTTGTTGGCAGTTTTAAGCTGCTTCACTTTCATTGTGAAGTTGATGTTCACTGTACAAAACCGATATTTTACAGTGAATGTGCTGTTTAGCTATTGCTTCACATATTTAACAGATTTTTGTATTAAATACACTGTATAATATGATCCATGAATTTATTTAGCCACTGGCAACCTAAGTCGCCAGAGTCTGTATGTTTTAGCCGTGATTCTTATTCTTTTTTTAGCCGCCGGCAACCTAAGTTGCTGGAGGCTACATCTTTTACCAACGGTTTTTCTTTATTAGCTAACCGTCCAACATGTGACCTAATCCCCACTGGGTGAAAAGTATACCCATGCTTAGAACCTAGGTGTGGCATGAACAATTTGTAGACATCGCCACCAGCCCTCCTCTATTTTTCACAGGCGGTGAAAAGTGTGGAATTTTTCCTCGTAATCAAAAATCTAAGTAGCATATAGCATCAATGTCTGGGCTCTCATCTGCCGCAGACCCCGTGAAGCTAGAGTCCCCCGACTCTGAGATCCATTTGCCCAATTGGGGCCCCTAAAGTGCGACAGTTGGAAAAAACGGTTACATCGCTAAAACTCAGATGCACAGGGGCAGATTGCGTTCAGATTTCACAAGATAGTACTCAGTGGCACCATGGAAGCTGCAGAATTGTCAAAAGCCACTTACGGTCGGACGACGCTCAAATTTTTAATATATGGGCCCCGATATCTTTTGAATGTCTAAGGCTAGAGACTTCAAATTTGGTGTGCGCATCGACTATGAGTAATTTTGTTGGCATGCAAAAACTAGGTCATAGGAGAAATGACCCGGTTTAAGTGACCTAGATTTTAATTTTATGCACCCCCGTTAATATTTCTCAAATGGCTACAGCTATAGGGTTCAAATTTTGCACATAGATAGATTGTAAGGAGTAGAAATAAGTGATACAAAATAGGTCAAAGAGGGATATAATCTAGGTCACACTGACTTAGGTTTTAAAATTGGAATTTCATCCATCCTTCCGAAACGGCTATCGCTAGACTTCGAAATTGGTATGCGCATCGACTACGAGTAGTTGCGACCGCATGCAAAAACCAGGTCAAAGGGGACATGGCCCATTTTCAGTGTGCTGGATTTTAAATTTACGCACCCCTGTGAATATCTCTCGAAGGCTAAAGCTATAGGGTTCAAATTTATCACGCAGATAGAGTGTAAGGAGTGGAAAATAAGCAGTACAAAATTAGGTCAAAGTGTGACATAATCTAGGTCACAATGACCTACTTTTAGATTTTGGCATTTCTTCTATATTTCTGTATTGATTATAGCTACAGACTTCAAAGTTTGGCATGCACATTGTCTATAGGGAGTACTATCAACGAGTGCACAACTAGGTCACTGCGGTCGTAAACTAGGTCGTGTCTACATTTTAATTTGCAGATAGCTATGAACGTAGACAGATTGTAAGGAGTAGAAAATAAGCAAAAGAAAAGTAGGTCAAAAGGAAACATAATCTAGGTGACGTGACGTACTCTTAAATTTGGCAAATTTTTCATTTTCTTTAAAGCTACAAACGTCAAATTTGGTGCACATACCCTCTGCAAAGCATACTATCTACAGCTACAAAACTAGGTCAAAGGGGCATAACCCAAGTCACATGACCTGTCTAAATTTTGGGATAGTAATTATGGTGGTTATGGCGTAAGTACCTAATTCTGAATTTTGGGACCCCCCTACTATCTACGGAATGGCTGAAGCTAGAGACTTGAAATTTTGCTTGCCCATAGAGCGTTGGGCGTCCTAACAGAAACTATGCAGAAGTATGCCATAGAGAGTATGGGTGGGGTCACGTGAAGTTATTCTGACTTTTCTGGTCCCCTCGTGTCTCCAGAATGGCTGAAGCTATAGAATTGAAATTTAGTGTGCCTATAGATGGCTGGGGGCCCTAATGAAACTATGCAACATAGGCTATATGTGGATTTGTGTTTGGTTCATGTGACCTACTTTTACCTGCTGCGATCCCCTACATATACTTAGTAACGGCTATAGTAGTGTCCAATGCGTGTAGCATGTGTTGTGCAATCGATGGAGCCTTTGCCAAATTACTTTGGCCTCTTGTCATCGTGTTTGTTTGTTAACTACACATCATTGTAAAGCACTGAAAAGCCTAGTATGTGCTGATGTGCCATTAAGAAACTACTCAATCACACCCTTTAGTATCATGTCATTAAAGCAAGTCACTCTTCCCTATACAGTGCAAAGCTGGTTGTGAATCAGTGATATTTTAGTGCCTATAACTAAACATATTAGGGTTGTATCATAAATTAAATTGATATCATTCACGTGGCCCCACCTCAGTCCCCTATGACTTACTTCGCATATTTTTGATTAGGGCCCATAGCCCTCTATGTGCATGGAGAATTTGACGACTCCAGCTTCAGCCATTCCTGAGATACGAGGGGGTCCCAAAATTCAAAAGCAATCACTCGGCGCAGGGTTCCATTTAGGAAGGGGGATATTTGTGGTGGGTTCAGCATAGGCATCAACAGAAGGAGTGGTCACAGCCGGCCAACCCTGAAGTGGTCGCGCACAGCCACAAAACCACAGACAGCTCTGCCGCATTGCACATTGTCTCCTTTGCCTATATTGGCAGGTGTAGCCATAAAAAAAACTATAACCAAAACAAATTCCAATATCAAAACATATCTGTTGTGGACAATTTACAGTTAATCTAAGTTACACCATGACATGGTTTATGTATTCCGTTCAATTATTCCAACCTTTTTCCAATAATATAGGCATTCACAACACCATGTAAACAGTTTCAAAATTCTTTATGAACACAACTGAATACATTTCTGATCAGTGATGTTTAAACAGTATCACCAATTCCAACAACGCTGTCTTTTAATTTACATAACATTCTGTTTAATTTCACAGAACCATATGCCAAAGTGTGCGATGTCCACTGTAGGAACTCTGAAACCCAACACAGTATACCTAAAAAAATGGGAAATGAATCGGCAAATACAAACAGATCTATCACTCATAACCACGAATCATACTGGCAATGCTAAAATCAGCTGGGCATTTCAGAGGTCCATCAATTGAGGCTCCGTCTTTCTTCACAACCGCCAGCTGGTACTCGTTGAACGAGCGTGCATCTCTGTAGAACAACACTGAAATACAGCGTTCAATCACTTGACGTGCTTCGGCCTCAGACATTACCGGACTTTTGTCAAGAGCATCTCTCAGCAGCGGCTGTGCAATGTATGCACCATAACCAGAAGCAACAGACGGTGCTTCGTATGCCACACCCAGTTTGTCAACGTATCCCAGAAACGGCTCTCCACCTTGCATTCCACCCACAATCACAGTGTTCCAAAGTGGATTCATCTTACAACGACGGTTGTACATAACCCGCGTGAGCCAGCTGTAGATTGACTTGGGCGAATGCGTGAAGCCGTCTGCAAGACATTCCTCATCAATGATTTTCTGTTCAATAACCGACTTCAGAAACTGAAAGTCGGCATAATCGCCGCCGGTGCCCATTACGGTGGTATCGTTGACTTTCATAATTCTTGGCAAATAACGATATCTTGCCGTTGAGCCAAACGATCCCAATGTATCAGCCGCCACAACAATGCCATCATTGAACTTCATTCCAATAACAGAAGTACCTGTCAAAGTCGGAAATATTGTATGCTTCTTTGGGTTCTCTGGCAATCTGTATGTAGCAAAAATGTCATCATCTCGCTTTAAATTCTGGTGAAACATCGTAAACTGAGGTCTTTCTTCAATTTTAACCACTTAATCTATTTTTTATCAAAAATTCATGTCATCATACCATAGAATAATAATTCGATGCTTGTAGAAAATAGTGATACACGATTATCGGTTTTTAATGGGTTATTATTGTTTAACCCTGGTTTAACTTTCAACTTTTCATATTTGAAGTTGAATTACCTGTGATTGTCCGGCAAAGAAATCAAAAGCCTAAAACATCTTTGGTTATTTCACTGTCTTATTATTTGATTTATTTTAGGCGTTTATTTTCTATCAGGATCGATTGGATTGGTTTAATACATGCGGTACTGTACAACTAGAGAAAATAAGTGCAAATTACAGAAAGCTTCATGTCATTATAACATAAGAAAATATTCATTTAATTCTAGAGTAGTAAATATGTATAATTGTTTGCCAAATGACGCAGGGCCTATTCTAAGGAATTTTTTGGGGTGCACAATTTTTCGGGGTCCTCCCCTCCGTTCCCCTCCCCTTCCCTTAGGAGTAGGAGCCTTAGGAGTAGGGCCTCCTGAATCCAGCTAGGGGGTCTGGGGGAGCGCTGTAAGCTCCCCCAGTGGGGTCTGGGGCGAAGCCCCAGCGGACAACGATTTTGGTACCTATTTGAGCACCTAGAAAGGCTGTTTCTGGCATTGTATTTTCGTGATAATTATTACATATCACATGTCTATTTGCAGCTATCAAACAAGTTAAAAACAACATTATTTGTTAATTAACTTGTGCTTAAAAATAAATGCCACTGGAAATCCGGGGTGCACACTTTTTAATTCGGAGTGCACAATTAGTGCAGGGAACACGCTTAGAATAGGCCCTGAAATGACGTGGTTGAGGCTGCTACTATTAAACACTTTTAAGAATCGTCTTGACTTATTGGTCTAATCAACATGTTCTTTTTAATTTCAACGCCGACTTTAT
>Ga0126335_1000761_pt1 | contig 16505 bp, 7 predicted proteins | sample OlaspJWI45metaG_FD_108409 | JGI IMG/M metagenome (GOLD analysis project Ga0126335, IMG submission 108409) | Marine gutless worms symbiont microbial communities from Oahu, Hawaii - Olavius sp. 1 OAHU.JWI-45 metaG | ecosystem: Host-associated > Annelida > Digestive system > Unclassified | place... | reverse complement strand
TTTAACAGCCACATAATACATCAGCTAAGTGTGTGCTGGAACAATGCATATAGGAGGATTTTTTATTACAATAGTTGGGAGTCGGTTAAGGCCTTGCAGTTCTGTTGTGGTCAACTGGATTTTTATCATATATATGTGAAACAAAAACATACTTTTCTACGAGCATTGTGTAAATTGGACAATTTGGTGGTTCGTATAATGTTTTTCTGTGTTTAAATGGTCACAGGAATGCCATGAACTCTCCAGTGCTTTTATTATAACATTACATTGTTATTACATTAGAGTTATTTAGAGTGACTTTAACCGAAAACAGTTAGGAAGGAAATGATCGGGAAAAGAGAAGTTTTGAGGCGGTTTCGAAAAACAGCGTTGAAGCTGAGGTGACGTCGGGCGGCAGACTGTTCCAGAGGCGGCATCCGGCAACCGGAAATGCACGATCACCAGCAGTGGACAGCCCTGTACGTCGGATCACTAGCTGTGAGGATGACGACAACCGGAGACGGCGACGGTTGGAAACGGCGACGCTCTGGATGTAGTCAGAACGTGGCGCCAGGCCGTGTAGGCATTGGTTAGCGCTTAGAGCGCTTAGAGACTCTTTTGAGTAGATAGGCGCTATATAAATAAGTTTATCTATCTATCTATCTATCTATCTCTATATAGGCCTACTATAGGTGAGCACATCTAACTTGAAATCGATGCGTTCCGGAGACCACAGCCAGTGCATAATTGTTGTATTTTCTGTTGTAGAAATTAAAAAAAATGTGTTTTCAGTACATTTAGTAAGTTGATTCATGGAGATTCTTAACCTGTATTTGTAGTCTAGTCTGTTCTGTATTATACTGTAGCATACTGCATTTTGTGCGAATAAACTTCGGTATATTTGCTGTCGTTTGTAAGTAGCAAAAATAGCTGTAGCCTATCTACCACCGGACCTGACGGACGTGTAGGACTTTGCCCCTAATCCTAATCCTAAAGTTGTATATTAATCGGTTTTTGCAATTAACGTAGGCCTATACGTCTTTCGTGTCACTGTATATAGGAAATTAAACGACAAAGACGGTAGACTAGAGAGAGAGAGAGAATAAAATATTCACTAAGCAATACACGTGTATTGGTGCTTAAGCAATGTATTCACTCACGGCACACTTTCAATCAAACCGGGAAAACGTAACAACAACGATTTGTTAAATTACCGCGCACTTAAATATCCGTATATAGCATATCAAAAGACGAGCTACTCAACTACTGACCGTTCATAAGCTGTTACAAAACTGTAATAAACTCTATATACAATATATATTGCTGAATGATAAATACAGCTGCCAAAAAGTAATGCGTTTCTAGTGAAGTACAACGAACTTTGGCCGGTCACCCCCATTATTCAAGTCTTTACATTTTCATCCGTTAGCTTTCCAGTTTCCACTTCTGTGTGCGTTTTCTTCTTTCAGTTTCATCTTTTGTAGGACTATATTCTCCCAAAACAATATATAGGCCTAAAAGTGGAGTGGCCAGACTATAGGCCTATATAGCTGTCGGTTTTCGCTCGCAAGATAAGGCGGGACATTTGTTTTAGTGTTGCTGCATGTTCGTTGTGATTAGGCCTACATAACATTTCTGTGACATTTTAGGCCGCATCGAATGCATGAGATGCGAACTAGTGCGATCGATCATCCCGGGCGTCTATCACTGTGTCTGCCTGTCACGCGGACGTACGAGACATGCAAAAACGGCTGAACGGATCGACGTCCGGATTTGGGATGGGGACTCCTGGAGACCCAAGAAACATCGTAGTAGATAGGAGTCACCTTCCTCTCACGGCGGGTGGAGGGAGGTTCGATGCGGCCTTTGTCAAATTACTTTTAGCCACTCTACTGGATCCGCCAGTGGTCGAGGAACCAAATATAGCACACTCGTTGCAGTTTTGCTAATGCTACACACAGCCAACTGTAGTGAGGTACCGATAGCAAAAACACATCAAACTGTGTCCGAGTGGAGCACATACCTGCGCACGGCAACTTTTCTGCTCTCGTGACCTTTATATTAACCCCATGACCTTGAAACTCGAAGGTGACCCAGATATTCAAAAAATATATCATCACATAGAAAAGCGACGAAAATGAAGTCGCTAGGTTGGGGCACTCAAAACTGTTAATAATGGATGAGATGTGTATGGTATTACAAGTCAAATTTAAAAAATACGAAAATCACTCTCAAGGTCAAAGATCAAGGTCAAATGTCACCAACTTCCAACCACTTCTGGCGTTCACCATGGGACATATTTCTACCAAGTTACATCAATTTCCGACCAGTAGTTTTTTGAGATTTTGCACGAACAGACACACAAGCAGACAGACGCCGCCAGAAACAATACCTGCTCGCAACAGCGCGCAGGTAAATATTCACAAAATATCGAGATGTCGATACACATATCATTTTTCAGACATCAGTTACGACACCGTATTTTTGTCACACATACTGCAGTAACAACTTTTTTTCGTTTTAAGCTATAACCACGATAACTGTGATTGCAACCGTAAGACTATGGCTTAAGCGACGATTAATCTTGATAATGATAATCGGTCATGTATCGAATTCATACCGAGAACCGGTTGATAAGTTCCGATATTGACGCCTCACTACACATCAGCGATCGACGAACAGCGGCAAGCCACTCCAGATAACAAAGAAATGTCGACAGCACCGCAACGCAAATATTGCAACGCGCACAGCACTCGTAATATGGCATAAATAAATAATTAAATACCGTTTTCCGTACGGAACAGAACACTTCTGGAAGAAACGACGTTTATACGCAGTGTAGAAATTACACATATCCACTCAAAAAGCACACAAACGCACGAGCACGCTCTGGAAACACTTCAGATTGTCAGTATGTTGGTTCAACCTTTAAATTGCGTCGTTTAACTTTTGCAGTTAGTTATTATTTTAACTGGCAACTTTCAAGTGACATTGCTAATGGCCCATGTACTACAGAATACATCCAATACAACAAGTGGCTACAGTAATGTAATAATGGCCGCATCGAAGTGGTGCCATCTAGCGAACGAGTAAGAACAGTCGCCCGCGTGACAGACAGACTAACTGACAAACGCCCGCGCTACGCGATTATGATCAATGATCTTGGGCATCTGTCACTCTGTCTGTCACTGTCACGCGGCTTCGCTGTGCAAACACGAAGTCCCGTTTGGGGTGGAGACTTCTGGGAGCCCAAGGAACAATGTATAGGATAGAAGTCCACGGATTCGATGCAAACTTCACCAAATTACTTTAACCACTTGTTGGATGTCTTTCAGGCATATATAGACCACTGATAACAAGTTTGCTTCAGCGAATGCACTCCGACACACTCATGATGCGGAGCAACAAAAACAGACCGACAGATAGCTTTCTAGTGCTACACGCAGGAATTGTAGAACGGTAACAGTTAATATGCAAAACAGTAATAAAATATCGGAATCCGGAATACAGTGTATTATGAACGGATCTGTCGTCCCATCGAAACCAGTAAATACTGCTCAGCACAGTATGCTATACCTTGGTCCATTCAGACTACCATAAAAGTGAGAAAGTTTGCAGCGATCTTGGTCTAAGTTATAAGGGTCTCAGTCTCTAGCACAAAGCAGACCGACAGCTTCTCCACATTGACACTAGATCCGCCCAGGGGCGTTGGCAAAATTATTTGCAGGGTGGGGCTGACATGATACCCCTGTGTGCCAACCTCGCAGAAAATTCTTGTGCTTTAATGGACTGGAAGCAGCTGTCGCGCTATATCTGTTTGACTGACAGGGTGATGGGTAGGCTCCGCCCTGTGAAACTCTGGTATAACCGACTGCTGTGGTGGTCGCCGTCTGCAGCAGTGACGGTCAAACGGTTCGGTAAGCAGAGAAAACTCGGTCGCTTTTGTGGCATCAACAACTTGTTGACGGTCGTAGTGGGTGGTGGTTCATAGCACATTTGACGTGTGGAGAAAAAACTAACACGGCACAAAATATGAGGGATAAGGTTGCGTGAAAGGAGTAAACCAAACCCGTTATAACACAATATACAACTTACCGACAGAGGTCAGGCAGACTCCGTCGTGGAGGTCAGGCTGGTCAGGCCTTGACATCGGTCTTCGAGGTCAAAGTTTTGGTCTTAATGACCTTGGCTTCGGCCTCAGTCGGATGGCCTTGAAAGTAAGTATAAATCTGTCACAATGCATTGTATATGTCAAGGGCGGCCTCTGTTCCAAAACCGGCTTGACTGACCAACACTGAGTCCTGTTCGGTTACTCTCGAGTTGACTGGCGTGATTGGTCCAGTTTCAAAACGTGATCGATTCGAACGACCCGTAGGTCTAGTTCTGTGTCGCTCATTTACCGCCTGGAGCAAAATGCTCCAGCGCGTTAGTCTCAGCTGGACTGAGTCAGAATGAACCACGTGATAAGATCACCGCCTCAAGACCGCGCATACTGGTATACAGCCTAGCCGGTAATGTATTTGCATTTACTCTACACATAATCGACGACATAGGCTACTTCGTAAACCGGCACCGAGTCTAGCCCCTCTCCCCGATAACTTGGGGTGACTTAGTCTCATCTGCACGTAACACGATGTCATATTTTCACCGTGTTTCTGATGCGTTTGTCTTTTGCTTAAATGTCAAAATAGAAACCATCAAAACGCTGTGCTTATTACGATTTCTAGCAGTCGAATGAATACATCAAAGAGTGGCTTGGGATCATAGTTTCATCCAAAGTTCTACGCCCGCCGAACTTCATCCGTGAAACAGGCCTGTCGTGTTTATCAGCGTTTCAGGCTTATTCTTCAAGTCATACTGGGAAATTTAAAACAAAGCAAACAGATTTTCAATGGACGAACGGCTGCAGGTTTTCGGCGTCTACGGCACTGTGTGACGTCATACAGAGAAGGAGGTCACGTGGCACGTAGGAAGACCGGCGATTGGTCGGCGGCTGCTCCATGGCGGGAAACTGATGTTTCTCGATTGTCGACGACCACGGGAAGTCACTGGCAACATTAGCTTGGTAGTTGATGGGACCCAGTGTCAGAGGTGAGTCTGGAACACCATCACTGCCGCAGCCCAGTGACGAACTCGTCGACGGAGTGTCTGGAAGGGCGGTGGCGGCGCCAGAGTCGTCGTCGTCATTGTTGTCGTCCCACCAGTTCCACCAGTCCGCACCCGTCAAATCGTCTGTGAACAGACACGGAGAAAATGCAAACCCAAATGTAACTATGCTCTTGTTACTTGTTTAGCTCAGCTGCTACGGCTACAGCCTAACTGAGCCAATCATACTTAGGCTGTTCAAGTGGCGTCTCTCTATGCGTAGGGACCAACCTAATTCACCTGATAAAATGCGCGACTTCCCGGTAGAGTTTTTAAGATATGTCAAATTTCACGGAAAATTCACGGAAAGCAAGTGGGTTGACCTAGTGTGGAGGGATGTAAGTAAGTAACACAGTAAATACATGCCAACTACTTAATGCTGAAGTGTGATACTTAGCCTACTCACTTAGCAAACAGCAAAATCCACACAAAAGCTGTTGAATGATAAAACTCTAAAAAAAACCTTCATAAATGAAAGTAAAAGCGCTAAAATCACGGATTTCATGAAATTTCACGAAGACGGCCAATTTCATGGTAAATGTCACGAAATGGTGAATTAAGTTGGTCACCAGGGTGACGCAGATCGTAAAAACTGAACACAGAGGCACGTAATCTTGCTTGTTGATACATACTGGCAAACTCTATCACAAGCTAAGTAGGCCTACTAGGTCATCTTAACTACCGAAGTCAGCTGAGCGTCAATGCCCATGGGCGGCTTGAAACTTTTAACTTTAACTCTAACATCCGACTGGACGGCTGATCTTGCTTATTTTTTAACTTTTATTTTTGTATTACATTGCACTATTGCTTTCATGCTCTCTGTTGCTGGTGACTGTGGTTTGCCTACGCAGCATTCGAAAACAGTTGTCCGCGTCCGCAGACTACCATGACCCTGCACGGCTCGGTGCTTACCCGCTGAGATATCCATATCCGGTACGTTGAACGTTGGAGAAAAGTCGTCGTCGTCGAAGTTGTTGAAAGTGTTGCCGCAACTGCTGTCACCGTTGATGTTGCTGCTGCTGCCGCTGTTGTTCATTATCAAGTCTACTTCTCTGTCGCCGCTCGATTCTTTCTTTTCTGTCAAAAAATACTAGCCTCGTAGCTGTAAAGAATTACAGTGACTGCGTAGGCCTATAAAAACTGAGAGCAATTTTTGAGGGGGCTTAAAACTCTACTATGGCAGACACAAGCTGACATTAGTGGTTTTCCAGCACTATAGGATTGGGACCACACACACACACACACACTGTACGCGCTGGAGTCTCTAGCTTCAGCCATTTCTGAGATATCCATGGTTTTCCAGAAGTTAAAAGTAAGATACGTAACCCCACCCTGTACCCCCTGCGGCCTACTTTTGCATTGTTTTGGTTACGGCCCCCAACCTTGTTTACACACGCAAAATTTCAAGTCTCTGGCTTCAGCCAATCTTCAGATGTGTATAGTGGGTCCACGATGGGCTCCCTATCCCCTCGCTGTGGAAGGATCAGAACCCCCCGTCTAATACAACGTTATTTGGGCCCCCAAGAATGTTCACCCCAAACAGGATCAGCCGTTTTTGCACAGTAAAGCCGAGTTGAGCCGCGTGACAAACAGACTGACACTGCGCACATCGGTAACATTCGATGCACTGCAGCTGCCTAAAAAGCAACAACGAAATTGAATCAGTCCCTATAGATCGCCAGAGTTTCTACGAACCATAGCGTGCAAATGGATATTATTAACCGCGCATGCCTACACAAAACACGTGTACAGACCGTTCGATAAGTGTCACATTCCATTACGCTAACAGGACGACAACCTGGTCGCCGACCTGTCGCGAACATGTTTCTCCTGTCACGACTCGGTGGTGGCGCCTAGGCCAACCCAGCCTTCCATCCCTACGTAGTCGGCAAATGAGGACCAGCTTCGGCTGGAAAGGCAACGGCAGACAGGTATGGTTCATTGCATTCATGGATAAACGTGTGGGTGTCCAGGTAAAACTGCAAAATCGCCCGACAACGCGTGCCATACCTGAGCGCCTTTGCGGTGAGCTTCCTTATATCAAGTGTATGATCTTTACCATTTTACGTTTAGCGTAACGGAGTGCGCCCCAAGCTAATGCAACAACGCAGCAGACGTGAGCCGGTACCCGTGAAAGCGGGAAGCGAGTCGAGTATGTCGTTGAGTTCGGCGATGGACGCTGCGACGCTGAGGTCTTCATCCGATGCAGCAGCTAACGCTGCAGTTGTCTCCGCAGCCACATCGCTATATACCACGCAACCGGACAACGAAAACGCAGCGTCAGCATTAGACAAGATAAGACATGACATGTATACGGTGTGAAAGCGTTTGACAGCTGCATAGTGTTATGATGAGAAATTCCCCAATCTGACGTGAAGAGGAATCCCCCCATAATGTTAAAATGAAGAGTTATATTCGTTCTCTATCACACGGCGCACACCGTAATCAAAACAGCGTGGCTGAGCTGAAGTTCTTCGAATGGCGTGTGTGAGTGTGCGAATGTCTGCACTCTGCATGTGTGTCGGTTAGCCAGGGTGTCGCAAATTGTAACTGGCTGACAGAGGCCTTTAGAGACATACTGACTAACCCTGATCATAGACCAAAAACTAGATCACCATGACCTACTTAAGCCAGCTGAGCGTCACTGCCCATGAGCGGCTTGCTTTAAAACGTACAGCGCTATAAAAAGTAGGGAGATGCAGTCTGCAGAGGCACTTGCGGCTTGCGTCAGGCAAGGTAGATGGGACAAAGATTTATAAAAGTTGCTGAAAATGCTAATTGCCGATTTTTGCCAGCAAGAAGATGGCATATGAGAGTACATCCGTCGAACTTGAGCCGTTGTTCTTAGTCAGTGTGTACAACTGTTCATTTATTAACGTCATAAATTCAGTGTATCATAATTGCAATTTAGGCGATATTTTTTCACGATGTCCAAGCAACACGGTGAGATTACAAAGCTGTAGAACGAACAGGGCTGTAAAACTATAAATTTATTAAACCTAACCTTTTAAAACCCGCGAAAACATTAAACATACCCATTTCTTCTTAAAATGTAAATTTTTCCAGCCGCGGGTGAGAAAGGAAAGTATATACATGTACTGTCTAGTATGCATACTTACTTTTGTTGAGACGTCGGGAGGTTAAGCTGGAAATCGCGCTGTGGAGAACCAAGTCGATGATTCGGCGACAGAGAATCGTCTGCGAGACGGACTGGGACCACGTCTGTATTCCGCGTCGGCTGATGCAGAATGGCTTGCGCTGCCACTGAGCCTGACAGGTGCGAGAACGAGACAGGTGCCGGTGGAGAGAGCGATAGACCACCTGCGGGCGACGTACACTTCACTGCCGCCGCCGCCGCCGCCGCGTCTGTGTGCAATTTAAGTAAGTAAGTAAGTCGGTTAGTCGTTTAATTCGCAGATTACTCATTCACCTGCGTTACAACTGCTAGCACAACGCAGTCAAATGTTAAGAGCCTGAACTGGAAAAATACAAGAATAAAAATTAAACATCATAGCGAATCGTCACCAAACCCTGAACACTTCTAGCGATCACCACAAAAGTTATATACAGTATTCCTATCCACTGTGGTGATATGCTTTTCCTCCACCAGTTAGACCGAAGCTGTAATCAGCCTACTGCCTGTCCTTGTGGCAGGTGTGTGTCGGCTAACCGCTGCTCTGCTAGAGCACGTCGTCGAGTTGCTTCTAAACGTGCGTGCGTGCGTGCTCTGCGCCGCCCGCTAATGAACTGACCCAGTTCCGGGTCATCGATCTGCTTGTTTTGAAAAAAAAACTGGGCGCGAACTCTTTTCACTTTTACATCACATTTTAAAGAGACGAGATTTCTACAGTGCGGATTTCTGACTAGACTCTGAGCTCGGAGATACTACTGTGTGAGAGTCGGAGATTAGAGACTTGGCGGTCGGAGAGAGAGAGAGAGAGAGAGCTGTTCACTGAGGAAACCAACTGTCGATCTCTGTTGATTTACCGCCGAGCCGTTCGATTCGACATTACGGTGACTCTGCATGCGAGACATTTGCTGAACATTTACCGGTCACTCGCATTTTCCAGTACCGGGCAGTGCGCTACGATCACCGACGTCGACCACCACCGACCGGTCGCCGCCAGTCGTTACGACGCCAGCTGTCAGTCTGTCTCGCGCCGTCATCCGTCGACGTCGTCATCAGCGCCCGTTCCACGCCGCAACCGCTGCTGTGCACCCGCTGCCGCTACGCATTTGGTGACATTTTGCTGATTTATATTGTTGCGTGTCCTTCTGCTCCCCGTCAGGACCTGCTAGTTTTTCTTCTAGACACTGTATTGGGCCTTATTAACCGTTTCCTCTCGTGTGTTTACCGTCTATAGTTTAACATTACAGTCTGTACCTGTTATAGAATTCCATATTTATTTGAAGGATTCCAGCTAAGTCAGCAGATCAGTATAGGCCTTGCAATCGGAGAGGACGACTCGTAACACCAGTTACATCGATATCTGACTAGCTTAACGGCTGTATTTCTGAGCGCTGTTGCAGAGTTATCAGTCACAAATTAAACGAAGCGCATAGCAGGTTACAGATTACTAACTAATAATAAAACAAATTTTCTACTGAAAAGTAATAAATACAGTAACTCTCAGTACCCGGTCCCGAGCAAGCTCCATTTGGAATCTGTGGCATTCGCGGGCTGTTGTCGGGCGTCTTCTGCAAAGTGCAGAGGTCAACAAATGGTTGAGTTGTCCTGACGAGTCGGTGTGGTGGAGGTGGTTCGCCGGCCTGTGCCTCGATGAGCGCTCGTCGAGACTGTTCTAACTGTCGTCTCAGCTCATGGATCAACATCTGCTGTTGACGACACAGCGTCACCTGGCTCTCAGCGTCCCTCGACGCCCACAGCAAGTTCTCATGACTTTTGACCTGCTGACCTTGACCTTGCTGACCCAGGTCCTGCTGTTGGCGAACCAGCAACGCCTGGTTGGTTTCGTTCTGACGCCAAACTTCTTCATTCCCTTGACTTGTCCGACCCGCATTTTGATTCAACAGCTGCTGCTGTTGCCTATAAGCAGTTAATGCCATCATATTACTGATGGACGGTGTACAATTCATTCGATTGTCACAACTCATGATGTTGCCCGTTAGCGTGGAGCTGCGTTCTAAGTTGGCGGCCGCATTCAACTGTGGTAACACAATCGCCGACGAAACGCAGACGGTCCTTGGTACTTCCAGAGCCGGCGCCCTCACGGGCGTTCCAGCGGTAGCTGGCGGCACGGCTGGCGAAGTGGTACAGCCAGCTGATGACGTGGTAGCTAAACCGGCAGCGAGTTCGGCGTTGCGCGCTCTCTGCGCGGCGCGAATTCTGAGAATGCGCGCGACGATCGCTTGACTTTGGCTGAGACTGGCACGCGCCTCGTTCAGTGACGTGGTCGTCGTTGGGGTGGTCGCTAGCGTCGACGTGGATTTGGACGTAGAAGACGAAACAACTGGCGGCGGAGCGATGGGTGATGTCTGGACAGGCGCGATCGATGTCGAACTCTGGCTTGCTGCGACGTACGACGACGTATTGGCGCAGCTGAATGACATGTCGAAGTTACTCTGCTGCAGACGACGAACGAGGTTCGGTTTAGGTCCGCCAGTCGGCAGCCGGCAGCGCCGACACTCGTCTCTGAGAGCGGCTACCGTCATAAGTTCAAGACGGCTGACGTTCTGCGCGCCACTGCGGGGTTCCTCGGGCGTCTTCTGGCGTCCAGACCGCGAGGACCCGGCTAGCAGCGGCGCTGACGTGGACGCGTTAGCGGTGATCGGCGCCCGTCGTCCTGGTGCAGGAACGGTTCCAGCTCCAGTCAGCATGCTGGGCCAGACCACGGGACGCACCATCGGACCGCGGACACCGCCTGCCATTAGCGGACTGGCAGCCCCGGCGGGCGTTAAGAGATTCGGACGGGCTAACAGACCGCAAGGCATCTGTCGCGCGATGGCTCCTGCGCAGAACATGGACAGCGGCAGCGACTGGGGGCACGTGACCACCGGAAATGACGTCATCAGCGGCGTGACGTCACGTCGCAGGAGTGACGTCATGCTGCCGAGCAGTTTCTGCATGATGAGCAGCCCGTTCTGCTGCTGCTGCTGCTGTTGAACATTCTGAGCGCATTTCGCTCGATTTCTCTTGGACGGTTTTCTCACGCGGGGTCTTTTACGCGGCGTCGGTGCGGGCCGCTTACGTACAGTCGTCTTGCTGGCGGCAACCTGCGCACCGTCGGTCTGCGGTACAAACGTCTGTTTTGTAATCGTCTTCGTTGTGGTCGGCGACGTCTGGTCGGAAAAGATATTCGCCTCTGCCATGTCGCAGCTCTGAGCTTCTCTGTCGGCAAACAGCGTCGACACTGGCGGCAGAATGTCGTCAGAGGTCGCCAGCGTCGTCGAGTCGGTTCTATCACCAGCTGCTGTGGTCGCCTTAGCGCCGTCGTTGTTCGTCGACGATTCCGAGTCGTAAAATAGCGCAGTGCGTCGGCGACTGGCTGCTGCTGCCGCTGTTGTTGTTGACTTGTTGCCTAGCAACGCCGGTGTTGCGTCACTTCCACCGAAATTCGACTGTCCAGCATCTGCAACATTTAATTTCATCTCCGTCAATGTCAGTCGGTCGACCCTTGAAATTGCAAGAAAACAACGTCCTATCTCTGCGCTGCGCGTTGCGTTACGTTGCGTTGCGTGGCAAGAGATAGTAACGCTGGGACTCGCTAGGACTCGCTCATCGCTGAAATGCCCGGTAGATATTGTTTCTTTTGCTATCGCTCGACACACACAACGCAGCGCACGTGAAAACGACCCCTAAAGTCCAGATTCCACTTATATGATTTGTTGTGGATTTGTTGCGTAGCAAATCCACAACAAATCCACAACGTTTCCAAATGTTGTGGACTTGTTGTACAGTTCGTCTTTTTGACAGGCCTACTGACCAACACTCCAACAATGTTGGCTACGCATGGTATTATTTTTGACGTTTTAGCCGCTTCTTATACTACTGATGTAGCATCAGCTGTGGATATGTTACATTTATTTACTGCAGCAACTCTGCGATCATCCAAGCGCGTATCCGTCACCAAAACCAAATTCCTAGACGTAATTAGCTGTGGCGTTGACCGTTATCAAAAAACATATAAAATTTGATGCACAAAAGCGCCAGTGATCTGATCTGTGCTTGGCTACAACACCACAACAAATCCGCTTACAAGTGGAGTTCGGACTTAACACTGCTTGGATGCACCGAGCGAGCGTACATATTAAGTGCACCTACCCGGGCAGGTGTTACGCTCCTTCATCTGCTGGCAGTGTCTGCAGTGAATGCGTACAGCTAGTCCCCCGTCACAGTGTTGATGTTGCTGCTGCTGATGATGCTGGTGATGATGTTGATGAGTGATGAGCGGCGGTGAATGACCAGTTAATGACGTCGTCAAGGCGTAGTCGTCGTCGTCCCGCGCGTCACCGCATGACTCTGTAAACAGCAAACGCACGTATCACCGGTTGAACAAGAGGCCATAGTAAGGCCGCATCGAATCCCCCTCCACTCACCGTCAGTTGGTCGGGAACCCCGTCTAATACAATGCTCCTTTCGCCCTCAAGAGTCTTCATTCCAAACAGGACCTCGATCCGTTCAGCCGTTTTGCACAGCGAAGCAGCGTGAAGCCGCGTGACAGACTGACAGACGTCAGGAACATCGATCACAATAGTCTGCATCTCAGCATTCGATGCGAAACTTGTACTACACCAATGCTATAAGTTCAATGAAAGCTGGGTCACCTGCGTTCTCAGCTTCTTGGATGCCGTGAGCTTTACCACGACCCCATGACCTTGAAACTAGAACATGGCATGGGCAAACCGTTTACTCACCGTTGTGGTGCCTAGGCCAACTCAGCTTTCCATCCCTCCGGGGACGGTAAATGAGCACTAACTTCGGGCTGAGAAGGCACAGGCAGGTAGGCCTACGGTTCACCGCATTTGTGGATAAACACGTGGGTGGCAGGTAAACCCTGACATCGCGTGCCACACCTGAGAGCTTCTGTAATGAGGTTGCCTCATAAAGAGGAGCTGTATCAAGTGTCCTCTACCTGTCATCCACCTTTTGTACCTTTCCTTACTGCCGACCTCCAGACTGGGTTTTTGTCACACTGGGACCGTTACGCTGTGATTAGCCCAGCGGCGGTTGCCTATAGTTCATATTGTAACACGGTGAAGTGGTTCTGGCGGGATTGAAGCCCATCTCAGTGGCCAACTGGCTTCAGTCAGTGCTTTGACACTGTTGGTTGGGTCATCTGACCTGTAAAAATCGTCCCCGAAATGACCTATAAAGTGTCGAGTGGGACGTTAAGCCTCTGCTCACTCACTCACTCACCCTAGAAGTACCTATTCTTTCTGCTTCACGCTACAGGGCACCAAGATGTTTCCTCGTTGTACGGTCTGGTAAACGAAATCGGCGCCGATCATATATACACCACATGTTTATAGCCATCATAAACGACAACGCAGGTATACAGGTATACAATATGATAAGACCATGGAAATACTGATTTTAACGTGAGAGTGAGACCCGCAGCTAATGGGAGCTATACTGGTAGAGCGTTGGATATACATACACGAGAAATCTCTACAGTTGGAATAAACAGCGCCAAGCTTATCTCCTTCGTTTACTGCCTTATCACGTAATCTCGATTCTTCTTGGTCCAACGGCTCCAGTCAGTTATTCAGAAGGTCAGACGGTACGGTTAGGTTACCTGACCCGCTCCTCATTCTGGTCGAACTTGCAGAGGATTCTGACCAAAAACTGTTTTACTCATCAAGGTACAACCCTAATCATGTCGTCCATCGCCTCTTGCCCCAGCCCCAAAACACCGGTCGAAACCTTCGTCAACGTATTCACAATCTAATACTACCTATACTGATGTCAGTGCTACAATCAAACCAAACTTTGTTTATAGAATGTTATTCCGAGACATTCTATTAACTGTGCGTAACGTTTGATTGTTACTTTGTCTTTATTTTTTTGTAATATTCACTTGTAATGGTTTTGGGACTATCGTTTTATTTCTGTAGATAACTGTATGTTATACTTCATCGTATGTTGCATGTGCGTTTGTCACATGGTAATTAAATTGCTTACTTACTTACTCGATTATTCAGCATTGTCTCTCTCCTATTCCATTTTCTAAACCTATCTATGGTCATTGTACTTTCTTGTGTCTGCCTGTGAGTGTGTCTGCACTATTTATACACTCAACTAATCACACGAAACTCCATTTATTGAAACATCTGCACGGATAAGACTCATATAGCTGACAATGAGTGAGAAACTTCAAGCGTATTCACATTTACAAGCAGTAATGCAACTACATGCAAACAAATATTTACAGACATGTAAAGACAACGGATACGGTAGTTTATATGCAAGCAGAAAAAATGTACTGTACGTCTGATCGATAAAAGTATATTTTAGATCTCGCCGAATGCATGAGTTCTACAGGCTGTTGCGACCGATGATCCCGTAGCGTGGGCGTCTGTCAGTCAGTCTAGCTGTCCGTCTCTCTCTAACGGGGGCGACTACTCATTCGCCAGATAGCGCCCCTTCGATGCGGCCATTATTACATTACTGTAGCCACTTGGTCAGAACAATTACAATATTTCGATCATCCGGCTCATTTCTTTCTCCGTCACCAAAACAAATTACAAATTCGAACATCTTAATCCAATCGTCGCAGTGCAACGGAAATATTGCCTTGGGACCATGAGAGAAGGGTTGGGTGTATGCAGAAGCACTAATGGCTTCGACGATCCATTTCTGCAAACGTCCCACCGAGTCTGTAGAACTCGATTGTAATAACTCAAAAGTCCAGTTTTAAGTCTGTTTAGGTTTTCGTTATTTTAAAGTTTAATTTAACAAAAATAATATTCAAATCTCCACTGCAATTTGTGAAAATTCTTCTCTCACATTATTTTAAATGGATAAGTGAAAAAATCATGTACACTAGCATTATTGTTGTCACCTCGTACCTTAAAACATAAAACATAAAATTCTCTAAACCCTAAACGAAACTTTAAAACCAAAAAACTAAAACTTTTTCTTGAAATGACTGCGTTTTGACCCAGCCCTACGTTCCGCAGTCCACACTCCGCGTGTGGTCCACATTTTACACGAACTCACATAAATCGGCACAGATGTCGGCGCGTCTGGTGCAGCGGTCGAAAGCGAGGAAAAATCCGACGACGAGGTGAACAGACAGAAAAGAAGCCATACGACAATAGCCGTCTCCGTCTGTCGATGTTGCAAGCCTGCTGTGATCATTTGTATCCGTCTGCCGGGCTCAGTCGACCACCAGGTAAAGATGAACGACTTTGTTGTCGGCATATGCAGTCCTTTTGTCCACCTGTTATCTATACGTTCAGGCCCAGATCGCATCACACCGACCTGTCTTGTCTATTACATCTCCGCGGAGAAGCTGTACAGACTAGTCGCCGACTTTTAGGCCGCATCAAATGCAAGAAACGAGGACTGTTGCGACCAATGTTCGCGTAGCGTGATGCGTCTGTTAGACCATCAACCTGTATGTCTGTCTGTAACGCACGAGCCGTGCAGCAGACGGCTAAACTGTTCGAGGTCCTGTTTGTGGTAGATACTCTCTGAAGAACGCTATGTTATATTGCGATCCCGATCCCGATCCCTCTGCAATGCGGCCTTCGCCAATTTACTTTAGCCACTTAGATTATTTTAACACGTGGCGACTCGAAACGACGAGACAGAAAAAGTCAAACTTTCCCGCGGAAACGCTATGAGGAAGTCGGCCCAGTGTAATCTGCGCCTTATCACGCACACATACAGACTATTACCAGCTGCGGAGGCTGACTGATCGCCTCGGCATCAGTCACGCATCATTTCTCATAGTCACTGGACTGCAGATGTAGGCCGCTCCGCCGATGCATTCTTCTATTATGAACATTCGCTCTAATATTGTTTTTAACCCAGCTAAAACTCAGTGTGTAACATTTGGTGGTAAAGCTCCTAAACAGTTTACTCTTGCTATTGGTGCTAAACATTCGTCACGGTGCACTAGACTGAAATATCTAGGATGCATTTTCTTGGATGGTTCTTGTGAAATAGACATCTCACCCTCTGTTGGGAAATTCTATGCACAGTTCAACAATGTAATGGCAGTATTAGGTAAATATAACAGTGAAATGGCAGCTGTCCATTTAACAAATTCCTATTGTGTGCCTTCACTGTGGTATGCATGTGAAATATGGTCATTGAGTAACAGCAGTGCTCACTCTGTCCGGGTGGCACTAAACAACTTATTTAGAAGGATTTTTAACTGTTGCTGGCGAGAGAACCCAAAGTCTTTGTTGTT
>Ga0126335_1000760_pt1 | contig 16511 bp, 14 predicted proteins | sample OlaspJWI45metaG_FD_108409 | JGI IMG/M metagenome (GOLD analysis project Ga0126335, IMG submission 108409) | Marine gutless worms symbiont microbial communities from Oahu, Hawaii - Olavius sp. 1 OAHU.JWI-45 metaG | ecosystem: Host-associated > Annelida > Digestive system > Unclassified | place... | reverse complement strand
GACACATCACGACACGAAGTAGCACGCGGTCATTGCGATCATCGTCCGCGCCACTGCTGCATGTCCCATTCAGACGAACTTCCTTCGGCAAACGCTCTTTCAGCACTGCAGCACTATCTGTCTGGAACTCTCTCCCTGTCTCTCTTCAGAACTGTGACACACTCACATTATTTAAATCTTGACTTAAAGCACATTTGTTCTCCTCCGTCTATGCTTCTTAACTGTCCTGTTCGCCAGCGCCTCTGAAGCTACGGCAACACGGCGCTTTACAAATTTTGTATTATTATTATTATACCCTCGGTAGTATAGATCCCGAGGGTTAAAAACAAATGTTAAAAGCTAAGCAAAAACTACTCAAATGGCCAGAGGTCCGAGCAGGGGGAGAAATTATTATTATTATTATTATTATTATTATTATTATTATTATTATTATTATTATTAACTGTCGGTACGATTTTCATGTCAACTTCGCTTTAGTTTCGGGCTTCGAAACAGAGTGACTCAGTCACAGAAGGACACTACACTCACCTCAAAAACATGATGCTTCCGACGCAAGGAATAAAACGATAAAAAAACTGAAGCCTAATGTTTTTGAGGCCCAAATAAGCTTCGGAGGCATGGTGCATTGGGGTCGTGCTGCCTGTCTGTGATTCTCTGATCGCAGTTCAGTGTCGGCCGGTCGACCCACAATGGACACCCGCCTGAGGTGTGTGGTATGTGGGCACGGCCAAGGTATACACATCCTTCAAACGCATTTTCTATAGTTGACACCTCTAAGGTCTGTCGGTTTATCTCTAACGTGTGGTGTATAGTTTTGCTGGCGTCTGTCTGTCTGTCTGTCATACGATAACTTTCGAAATGCTTGACGTAGTAAGTTCTTTCTAGTATGAGGGCACATCTGCCAAGAGTATTGTGGAAAAATAGGCCTCGCCTATAGTTACTGTATTCCTGTGCGACGGATCCTGCGTCAAATGAAGATCAGAATTGTTCAGTCGGCATCGCGCAATCAACGTCGCGTCTAACGGACCAGTCACAGGCCCTACCCCCCGTCTATCGATAAATGAGGATTAGCTCGCTGCCTAACACTCACTTTCGCGTTAGTCGTCGACAACTACACATTGTATTAGTCGTAGGCCTATGTATGTTGCGCTTTGTCGATGTTGTGCATTGGCATTTCTGCGATAGTCGTCAGTTGAATGCTGCGCGTTGGCGATCGGCCCAGAGCGCAGCCTATGGTTAGGTTTGACTAGTAGCGCCGCTTGTATTAGGACGTTGCGTCTAACTGATGTTGGCTGCGGACTCTGAAGAATCTGATTGGTTGGTTGATATTATAGCTATTGGAGATGCTATGTTTCGCCATGCTGCATCATGTTTCACTGCTATTACATCGCTTCTGTAGTCGACTTATGTTTGGTCTCATTGATTGAGCGCATCTTGGCGAGGCATGTCGTCACACATAGACAGTATCTTCACTTATATACGGACCCCCAAGGCAACCAGTTTCGAATAGGACTGGCGCAGCACGTCTCACCTCACCCGTTGGACCTGAGATACCGACTGAGCAACCGATGAGCGATACCGGACAGGGGTGGGCGTGAGAGAACGCCTGAGGTTCGTCGATCAAGGCCCTCGGGTCGGTGTCAACGTAACGGCAGCAAAAGCCGGACAAGTGGTCAAAGTAATTTGACAAAGACTGCACCAAATGACCCCGCGCACACGGCACCCGGTGTACACTGCACGTGCCGCCGCCGATTTAAGCCGTGTAACAGACAGACTGACAGACAGACACCGCGAACATCGGTAAGAATAGTCATGTATTCGATGCAGCCTAAAACGTTGTGGTGCTGCTCTGGCCAGAAAGCAGTCATGTATGTTATTGATCTTCAAGACAGATAATCGTTGGTCTACGGTACATAATGATGATTATGAATGTGCTACACAGGTGTACAGGTGTACCTGCGAGGTAAGGCACACGTGGAGTGGCGCATCACACGCGGAGGTGAGCGAAGAACCGTGAAAGAAGACCAGTATTTCATCGACGAGAAAGCAGTCGTCTGGGGACGAGGTACGACAGACTCGGCGAGCTGTTCTCTGCCTTATGGGTGGCTGCGGCCTTAATTGAGTTCATGCTTAGCCACAGTCAGAACTGAGTTCGGCTCTAAAGCTATAGGCCCTATACGCAGTTCATGTCCAAACTCCACTTGTACGATTTGTTGTGGACTTGCTGTGGTGTTGCAGCCAATCACAGATCAGACAGTAGGCGCTTTTGCGCATCAAATTTTATTTATTTTTGATAATTGTCAGCGCCACAGCTAATGACGTCTAGGAATTTGGTTTTGGTGACGGATACGTGCTTGGATAAGCCCACAGTTGCAGCAGTATGTAAATATAGTGTATCTACAGCAAATGCTATAAATGCTATATCAATGCTACAACAAGCGGCTAAACATTAAAAATGACATCACTCGTAGCCAAAATGGTTGAAATGTTGGTCAGTATAGGTCTGTCAAAACGATAAATGTGAACAACAAGTCCACAGCAAATCCATAACAAATCGTACAAGTGGAGTTTGGACTTAATACATTGAAAAACGTCCATAAGTCAGAGTTTTCTGCGGGTCCATTTCTGTGACCCCACTCAATCCAACTCATAAACTGACGAAGCCAATCCACCCGACTTGTAACCGTCATCGAAGCTTACAGGTTGACAGTCAGTTTTCAACAAATTAAAGCAACTGAAGTTTTACAATATACAACATTACAAATTATGCCCAGTGCCGCGTGCGACATGCGGAAATGGTGCCCCGAAGCTGTACAAATGTTGCCCAAAGGTCTTATTTCTTTCTTTCCTCCTCGTCTTTATCGTTTTGTTCGGTAAAAATTACAACAAACGGCAGAATGCCAAAATTATCGTCGTATTATATTAATTGTTCATCGTCATCGTCACCACCACCATCATCAAGATGTTTAACAAGAGGCCAAAGTAATTTGTCAAAGGCTGCACGAATGCACTACACACAGTTGAGCCGCGTGACAGACAGACTGACGGACAGACACCGCGAACATCGGTAACAATAGTCTGCATCTCATGCGTTCGATGCAGCCTAATAGAACAATTGTTAAACCGCGTTTGGCAGAATAAATGGCACAAAATGCGACGAAAAGTCGATATAGATGTTCCTATATAACATTCCAACAATGAAATAATTATTCTGGATGACAGAACTGGTTTATAGCTACAAGTGATCTTATGCGATGTCTCTGTCTCAGATCATCTAGGCACTCAATTGTTGTCGTACACTGTAGCGGCGGAGGCTGGCGACGATACGGCGATATCGATACTGGAGCGTGGTGAACATCGTCTACCGTTTGACTTTGCTCTGCCCGAGCAATGCCTGCCGTGCTCGTTCGAGAGCCGCGTGGGCACCGTCAGATACTACCTGAGAGTAATCATCGACATTCCGTACGCGTCACCACCGCAGGGACTCAAGTATTTCACGGTCATTGGCCCACACATCGACTGTAACGAGGACAAATACGCAGTGAGTTCTAACATTTATTGCTTCGTGGTTAACGTCACTGATCGTCGGCTTCTCCCGAGTGAGCGAGTAAAGGCTTGACGTCCCACTCGACACATTATAAGGGTGGCCCCAAAAAACTGCACATTTTCATTTGCTTGATGTTAAATTGATATAGCTTTGTGAAATCTCAACCGAATAATTTTTGGCAAACATACACCTGAATAGATTCCCAACAAAACAACGCATGTAGGCTACTGTCCACAGCACCTATTGCTTGTAGAAGTAATATTGTCCGTTTTCTACAACTTTAGTTACCCGATACGGCGTTCATTAAGTATTTCCCAAGTGTATCTGCAAGATGCAATTTTTTTACGTACTTTATAAAGTTTCGTTTCAATGACGCCATCATTGCGTCATAACTGTGCCTGTTATTGATTTTAATAACTTTTATAGTAATGGGGCACTTGAATGCTGAAGACCGTAGTCTGATCTGTAATCTGCGCACTCATAAAGGTTGGGGCTCAACACGGATGATAAAAGAATTTCCAAATAAGATGTGGAAACGTCGAGCTGTTGATTATCTAATCAAGAAAATTGACTTAGACAGTACAGCGGCGAGGAAGCCGGGCACAAGACGTCCAAAATCTGCTCGGACCACCGAAAACGTCGAGATCGTAATCGAGCTGATCTGTAGTCAGGAAGACACACCGCACAGTCACCTAAGCCCACGTGAGATCGCCCCACGAACTGGCATATCTCGTTCATCAGTGCATATTGAACATTGCTTGTAAACTGATCGGTACAATTTTATGTGATTGACACTGTTTAGTTGTTTGCCAACGTAATTCATGAGCAGATTTCATCTTGAGACAGCACAGAAAACGACGGACAATATTATTTCTACAAGGTGGTGTAGGAACACGCAATAGGTGCTGTGGACAGTACATGCATTGTTTTGTTGGGAATCTATTCAGGTGTAAGTCTGCCAAACATTATAAAATTTGGTTGAGATTTCACATAGCTATATAAATTTAACATCAAGCAAATGGAAATGTGCAGTTTTTTGGACCACCCTGTAAGTCATTTCGGAAACGGTTTTCATAGGTCAGATGACCTAACCAGCAGTGTTAAAGGCTCAAAGCGCTGAATAAAGCCAGTTGGCCGCAGAGACAAATTAGGCTTCTATCCTACCGGAACCACTCCACTATGTTACAATGAATAAAGTCAAGGCAACCACTGCTAAGCACAGCGTGGGGTCGTGTGACAAAAATCAATGTGATGGAACTGTAATCCTCCTAGAAAATCATGCACCAGAATTATTCACAATACTATAACAACAGCAGCTTTGTTCCCTCTATAACTCCAGACCAATTTACAGCACTGATCAGAATTGAGGCAGCGGAGATCGAGGGGGGGACTGGCCCGTCGTGTCCCGGCTGTAAGTTTTGATTGCCTTGACTTATAAACTTCATTTTTGGTAGAGAGGGACATCTTCAGAATATTTAGGGCAGGTTTGAGTATCAAGGTCATGAGGTCAAGCCAAGGAAACGCTCTTGGGTAGTCTGCCGTCAATTGAAAGGCATTCTTATTTTCACTGGTTTTCATTGGTTCTTATTATTATTAATGCGACAATAGGGCCTAATAACTTATTGTTGTTATATATTAACACTAATAATAAAGTCGCAAAAACTGACAAAATATGCCTACGCCGACGGTTGTTAAATGACATCTGTGCACTGCAGGTTGTGCATAGTGCATAGCCTAAACTTACTAATTATAGGCAGCGAACTGTGGCAGATATAGCGCGATCCGTAACTGGAAACAACCGCTGTCGCTGTGCTGGACGGACTACTGAAAAGACTTGCCGTATATTTAGCTGGCGATCTACAGTGTAAGCTTATGCCGTAAATTGCAGGATTCTCAGAGACTAGCCGGAACCGGGGGCTAGACTATGGTAGCAGGTGGTTATTGGCTTCTACAAAATATACGGTGACCTAAGATATTACGGGGCTCTATGGCAATCCGGAGTTATCTAACTGCGACTGCGTTATGTTACGTTGTCTTATTAATCCTACATAAAGTCTTAATCAGCGAGGGACAGGAGTTGCAGATGAGTTTATCAACCACGAGTGCATAACGGCGACGAACTAAAGCAGTGATTGCTGTATATACGTTGAAACGGAAATTAAAGAAAAGAAAATAATTAAAGAAGGCGTCGACTTCTGTCGCTTCCTTTCCATATAGACGCCGGTAACAATAAACGAATGTGGCAATGTATATACTATAGGGCCTATGTTCCTAGTTTTATTCAGCCTAGAAACACCGGTTACAATCTTCGTAAACGTACGCACAATCTAATACTACAGATGTCAGTGCTGTCATTAAACAGAACTTTGTTCAGTGTTCATAGAATGTTATTTCGAGACATCTATTAGCTGAGTGTAATGTTTTATTGTTATTTTGTCTCTATTTTGCAATTTTCTACTTGTACTGATTTTAGGACTATCGTTTGTTTCTCTAGTTAACTGTATGTTTCATTTCATTGTATGTTGCATGTGCGTTTGTCATATGTCAGTTAAAGTACTTACCTGCTTACCTACTTACTTACTTTCTTAGTTTGACTGGCTGTAACTTTGTCATCCCTTACCCGATCTTCAAAATCCTTCCACTGCTAGAACGAGTATCACGTTTCCAACAACAGCGTGTAATATTTTCCATAGTCACAGCGCTATTCTGGCAAGTTAAAAGTTTACATTTACTGCAGATATTGAATAGAATGTAAAATGCCGTCTTGAAGCTCAGCTTTTCTGCAAGCCGTTTTCCTTAGTGGTTTTGTTGCTTTATTCGATCTCACGGAATTTTGTCGTTGTTTTGAAGTTTTTGAAGATTCCACTGTTAGGTCTGGTCCAGTTGGCTTTTGGGCACATTTTAATAGTCATCATTAGGTGGCGTCGAATGCATGAGATGCGAACTATTGCGATCGACGATCCCGGACGTTTGTCAGTCTGTCTGCATGTCTATCACGCGGCTTCGCTGTGCAAATACGGCTAAACGAATCGAGGTCCTGCTGGAGTGGAAACGCTTAGGAAACACCGAAGGAACATTGTACTAAACTGGAGTTTTGATTTTCGCGCGGATTCGATGCGGCCTTTGCCACATTCTTTGGCCACTTGTTTACTTGTTGGTCGGCGTGATTGACAGGCGCCGTTGACCGAGACGCAGCAGACATCCAACAAGTGCGTGTTGTGTTCGTGTGCGTCCGGGCCCGTCTGCCTGGATGCGACCCTGGACCGGTCTGCATACTGCTGTGGCGAGTTTGTTAGACTCAGGTGTGAGGTCGCCAACGGGACCGACCAGGCTGTCACACTTACCTGCCGACTCGTACAGGTAATATGATCAGTCACGTTTAGTGATGCGACGAATATTCGAAGTTCGAACATTCATTATCGAATTTTATGTGTCCGCCGTCTAAATAGGCGTCGCAGGCGTTATGTTTTCGGGTGTGCGCGGTGTCCGTCAGTGTATGATCCTGTCCTTCGGTGGCCGTACATCGCAAAGTGCAACCGGACGTTTTGCTGACAAAACCGTTTACTTTTAGGGTCAGGGTCATGGCTGAGTAGGTTTGCTATGTGTAGGTCGCGGTTTCCGTACAAGTTCTGAATTTCCCAGAGTGCCACGAAATATCTTGTCAGCGAGTTGACAGTCAGCGAGTTCATTTGCGAAACTTAGAGAAATATCGACAATAAATTCGTACCGCAGCAACGTCGCCGTCGCGATGTTGTTAAGTCATTCAATTTTAGGCTGCATCGAATGCATGAGATGCAGTCTATTCTTACGGATGTTCGCGGCGTCTGTCTGTCAGTTTGTCTGTCACGCGGCTCATCTCGGCTTCACTGTGCAAAAGTGGCTGAGCTGATCAAGATACTGTTTGGGGTGAACACTCCTGGGGCCTGTGGCGCATTGTGTCAGACGAGGGTCTTGATCCCCCCACAAAAAGTGGAAGGGCCCAGTTTTAAATTTTGGGACCCCCCTCATATCTCCGGAACGACTGAAGCTACAAACTTGAGATTTAGCATGCATATAGAGAGATGGGGCCGTAACGAAAAATATGCAACGGTAGGTCATATGATCCGCGTCTGGGTCACGTGACCTACTTTTAACTTTTGCGATCCCCTGTGTATCTTAGGAAAGGCTAGCCTATAGTATAGAGTCCAAAGTGTGCAGTGTGTGCAGTGCATTCGATGCAGCCTTCGTCAACTTACTTTGGCCTTGTGTTTGATAATGAAAAAGAATTATCTTTTTCTTTTATTTGCCGTCAAGTGGTTGACGAGGAGGTTTTAATAGAATTCCTTCAGAATTCTGATTCTCTAAAGCTTGCTTTATATTTTTTATCTATATCTGTTCTTTCACCGGCGCGTTCTACTCTTCACCAGCGAAATTAGTTTTGCTCTAGGCCTAATCAATGATGTCATAAAGATTCAGCCAAAATTCGAGGATTTAAAGGCAGAAAAGCTAATTTCGTTGCATCACTAAATCAAATCACAGTCTGATTCAGGACTCCAGCTAGACCGTCATCTAATCCCTCCTCTCGTGCGTATATTTATTTCGTCAGATAATTCTCTAATTCTGGTAATCCAGGTATATAATCCCGATCCAGGTTGCAAATTTAAAAACACTTATTAATACCCAGTACTCTCCTTTACCTCTCAGCAATAATTGTTTATCCAACACCCAGTTACTGTTCACTTATTGTTATTGCTGTTGGACGCTAAGTTTACATCTTCTATTACACATCTATGTAGTCAGTAACAGTTGCGTTTTGTCAACTGTTGTAGTGATAAACGACTATGATGAATATAATGAGGCCAATGGTTATTATATAAAGGTAACGCAATAGTTGATATAAGCACACAGTAGGTGCGCAACTGAGCTGAGCCCAGCTTCAGCCGGTGGGTGATATAACCCATTAGGAAACCTAAACTCCGGGCGCGCGCCCGGAGAGCGGAGCTCATTGGAAGCGGCTGTTCCAACATCCTCCCGCCGCCATTTTTAACTATCACTTCGCTCAAACCACACTTTTCTTTCAGATTTCTAACACTAAAAAAGATTTGACTAGTATTATAATTTTTAATTCTTCTTTTTTAGTGTTAGAAATGTGAATGAAAAGTGTGGTTTGAGCGAAGTGATAGGCCTAGTTAAGAATGGCGACGAGAGGATGTTGGGCTAGACTGTATTTTTAGCTTGACTAATCACATCGCTATAGCGTTTCCGCCATTGACTCCTTTTAGACACACACAATGGTGTGTTTCGCCGACATTCGGCAGCATCTAACTCTGTCAATACTGGCTCATTTTCAAAATGGAGACAAGCAAAAGACGTCAAATACCAACGATGAACGCATGTCCAAATTTCAGCTTCAGAGGCTTTCGCAAAAAAATTTCGTTACGATTTTTCGTGACGGATTTCGTGACTACTTCCATCACACTTATAAATTGCACACTAGTCAGCGGCAACCCAGTACGCGCACGGGCGAGTTTACTATGGCTGCAGCCGGCCGGGCCTCCGGCCCGACCCGGGGTGCGCCCGGAATTAGTCATTAACAACCTTGCGGTAGGCCTCTAGGCCTCCATTAGTCCCTACCTACTTAGCTTAGATTAACTAATTATACTGCTTGGTGATACATACGCGTGGGTTAAAATAACTTGCCCAATGTTTATTACACAGCGATATCTGGCCGGGATTCGAACCTGGGACCTACAAACCGCTACTCCTATGACCTACTTATTGTGGCGAGACGGAAATTTACGACTACTCAATCGATGAATCGTTAAAATAGTGATTAAAAATATCAACAGATTTCGCTTAGCGCGTCGATAAAAGATCGATTGTCTGCAGTTTTGTGCAGGCAGTGCTGCACGCGTTGTCTTCGTCAGTATTTCAAGAGTATTTTCCAACTCTGTGTCGGCGTCCGATAACACAAGTCGACTTCATAGAAAACTGACCTATCAAATGCTGTGCTGCAGTCTGTATTTAGCCGGATACATTGGCTGATGCCTAGACGCTGGACTCGCTCATCCTCTGTAAATAGCAGACGGAAACTCGATATATCAAGTGTATGCAATTAGTGCGGCTATAGACTTTCCAGGCACTGACAACATAATGTCACTCTAAATAATGTCACTGTAGTCTACGTTTTAATTTTCGAAGCAAAAGTTTCAAGTAAGCAGGCAGCTGCGTGAATCAACCAAAATTAAACTGTGTACGAGAGGAGCACAAACCTACGCGCTGCCGCTGTTTTTGCGACTGTGACCTTGAGATTAACCCCCTGACCTTGAAACCCAAAGGTGACCTAGATATTGTAAAGATGTACCTTCGCGCTGAAAATGAAGCTGCTATCTTAAGGGATTCAAAACTTAGAGCTTAAATTCAAAAAAATATGAAGATGCCTCAAGATCAAAGGTCAAGGTCAAAATGTCAAAAGCTCCGAATTACTTCGAGCATTATTGTAACATATATTCCGAGCAAGCAGCAGCAATTTCGGACCAGTAGTTGTTGAGTTGCTCGCGCCCTTGTAATGTCCCCCGGCATGTTATGGCGCAATATAAGTTGTCGTTTTATTATTATTATTATTATTATTATCACCTATGTGACCTTGACCTTGGAGCCATGACCTTGAAACTGAACCGTGACATAGATATTTTGAAGATGTATCTCCAACTGAAAATGAAGTTGTTAGGTCAAGCCATTCGAAAGATAATGTCTGGATTAGAAAAATACAAAAATAGTTCGCAAGGTCAAAGGTCAAGGTCAAATGTCATCAACTTTCAACAACTTCTAGCATTCACCATGCGACATATTCTTACCAAGTTACATCAATTTCCGACCAGTAGTTTTCGAGATTTTCTGCGGACAGACATACAGACTCACAGACGCCAGAAAAAACAATACCTACTCGCAGCATAGCTGGGGCGCAGGTAATTAAACTGTGTTCCATCGGAGCACATACCTGCGCGCGGCTGCTTTTTCGTTGTTGTGACCTTTATATTAACTCCATGACCTTGAAACTCGAAGATGACTTAGGTATTCTGAAAATGTACCTTCACACCGAAAATGAAGTTGCTAAGTTAAGGCATTCGAAACGCCTAACGGTAAATGAGATTTGTATAGTAAATGAAAAAATACTGAAATAGCTCTCAAGGTAAAAGGTCAAGGTCAAATGTCACCAACTTCCAATAACATTTTGTGTTCACCATGGGACATATTCCTACCAAGTTACATCAATTTTTGGTCAGTAGTTTTCGAGATGTTCTGCGGACAGACAGACACACACACAGACAGACAGACGCCGCCAAAAACGATGCCTGCTCTCAGCATAGCTGGCGCATAGGTAATAATAACACCATCGGCTTTATCTGCGTGCCATAAAATCGTGACTTCAGAAACGTTTACAGACAGAAATCTCTGGTCTGAATAGGCCTACACAGCAGAAATGACTCATAACACTTTAGTAAAAATAGATAGTAGACAATTAGAAGTTGCGTTCGTTAACTTCTTTTATAGACAAGGAAAAGGTTAGGCCTAATAACTAGAGACCAAATGTGTCGCCGATATAAGGTAATGCAAAAAGCTCAAAAACGCAAAGGCGTTTAATACTTGCTTTTGAACTTGTTACAGGGCCTACTCGCTGGCAGCCATGGCCTAAATAGTTGCAGAAGAAATGTGGTACCGGTACTGTTACAAAAGGTTGTGGCGCAAAGCGGGCTTAAATAGGTCAGAGTGACCCAGAGTTTTGATTTTGATCGTTGTTCGTCAGTATGTCTCTGTATAAAACATTTACAACCTTTATGTCCATTGGTCACTATTTACAACACCCTGATTAACGAACATAAGACACACACAGGCGCGGCTTGAACATGGATTAGCTTATAGGCTGTTGCTATCTCAGCTAAACAGTTCACTGGATATAAAATAAGACGAGCCGGTACAGACACACGGAAAGATGATGACGATGGCAATATGGTGTGTTGGTTGGTGCGTAGAACGTCGAGTTTCGAATCAACAAGGGTGCGCTAGGCCTGAGCAAGGAGGTGACGCACTACGTACTCGAGTACCAGTCGCCGACGATTGCTGCGCATGCGACTCGAAGCTTCACTGACCTCCACCGCGACCTTCAAGTGCCTGTTATGCCACCGACCATGTCTGACATATGCCGCGTCATCGACATCCTCTATACCCTCAAGGTCATTTAGTTACAGTCACGCTGGTCTACGAGCAGTCATATCGGCTATGAGGCAATCCTAAGCCTAACCCTAACCCTAACGAGTTCACTTGTGTACGACTTGACTGCCACCTTTTGCACAAATTATTTCCACCGCGGTCTTTCCACCGCTCCTTTCAGACTAGTGGCGTATCTAGGATTTTCTGAGAGGGACGGACCAAGCCTATTTTCTTCCCTTTTATTTCCCTTTCCATTCCTCTCCCTTTCTCTCATTTTCCCATTCTTTATTTTTTCCCTTTCCGTTTTCTTCCTTTTAATCCTGTCTGGTGGCATCTATTTTGTATGAACAAAACTGCTATAATTGCCACAAATCCGGCTAAAGTTGAGCGTGAGGGGGCTTAGCCCACACCGGCTCTCTCCTAGATCCGCCAGTGACCGAATTCACGGATTTTCGGCTGATGTTTTCGCCTAACAGTTGATTTCATGTCGTCTAAGCCGGCTATAGTCAGCTTTTCACACAAAACTGCCACATATCTCATCGCGTACTGAGCTACTTCGCATATCTGTTTTGGTTTCTTTGTAGGGTGACTGTGGCATTAGCTAGGTTTTTGTAGCCACAGACAGCGCTGAGGACGGCTTCAAGAATAAGCCAGATCAGACTTGTTATTTGCGGCAGATTATGCTAACTCGGCTGGCTTTTGTTTGCACTACAGAAACGAATCATGCAGTTGTTGAGTTACTCGCCTGCTTAGAGCAACAACGCATCTGTATTGTAATATGCAGGTGGCTGTGCACCTGGAAAAGTCCGGCGAGGATCTCCAGGTAGAGTTTCCATTCGTTGTCGGAACCGTTCCACATAAGGAAGCCGGCGGACATGTGCCCGATATTACCTATGGTCAGTACATTGCCGGTCTCCAATACGACTGTCGTTTAGCGCCGTTTTTAGGCCGCATCGAAGCACAACGATGATCCCGTAGCGTCGTGCATGTGTCACTCAGTCTGTCTGTGGTTGCGCTATGCAAAAACGGCTGAACAGTTCGAGGTCCTGTTCGAGGTATAGCCTCTGGATCGAAGGAACGTTGTATTAGATGGGGTCCCCTATGGCTTGAAAAAGTGGGATAAATTTAGCCCATTCTAAAGAATAGGAACATTGCTCGCAGAAATTATGAAGTATAATTCAGACAGCTCAGAGTAACAGTCTGTATTGTAGGCCTGTACAGCAGCATATCCTATATTGAGTGAATGCTCTCTTAAATACTGACTTACTTATGCACATCAACAATGCCTGTCTGACATTAGAAACCTAATATATCCGGCCTGCATAGACGTCGATAAATACAGACGTGTTTGGGCTTTTCCAGTCAACGAAAGGTCGTTAACATAATGTTGATTGGTTGGTTGGCTGCTTTGATTTATTTGGACCATAACAGCAGCAGCAGCAGCCATTATAATCATTGTAATGTCTCCCTATTTGCATCTGGCCATTTGTTCCCGCCGCCACGTTCCGTAATCGTATTTTTGCTGCTGAATTATTGAAAACTTCGCGCGTGCGTCGAGTGATTTACCGCCGGCATTTCTTGCGATAATCACTATTATCGGCTGATTTTCACTGCGACGTCATAACTGTTCGACAGTCGCAACGTTGGTACTGAATCAACTTAACTCAATTAGCCATCAGCTGGAATCATCATTTAGTCAGTAGCATAACAAGAAAAGGCGAAACATATACAGTCGAATCGCACAAGGCAACTAGAGGTCAAAGTAATTTGACAAAGGCCGCATCGAACCCTTTTGCCTATCAAATACAGTGTGCCTTGAGTCACTCAGAGTATGTCCACCCTAAACAGAACTTCTATTCGTTCAGTCGTTTTTGCACAGCGCAGCCGGGTGACAGACAGAACCGACAAACTGACACACCTAGCTACTTTATGCACTTTGTGCATTCGACGCGGCCTCAAAATGCGATGACCTACGTGTTTTGCTTGAAATGATATGTAACGAAATACAGGCATGCAGGTAATCTGCCTTCAACTGAATGGCATTGGTGTTTGTTAATGAACTGAGTACGGTATGTATTATTAGGCTGCATCGAATGCATGAGATGCAGACTATTGTTACCGATGTGCGCGGTGTCTGTCTGTCAGTTTGTCCGTCCGTCCGTCAGTCTGTCACGCGGTTTAATTGACTCGGCTTCACTGGGTGGGAATCATTCGGTGCAGCCTTTGCCAAATCACTTTGGCCTCTTGTTTTGTATAGAGCCGGCAGACGAGCACGTCGAAGGCGGGATCTACATCAGTCCGGAGTTCCAGCTGGGCCAGGTATACGACGGAGCGGCTGACGTGGTGGAGGATGTGATCCTTTACCGACCTGTCTACGTCTGTGCACCGAGACCGCCAGGCTCAGATATTGGTAACGGGCACAGTCCGAGCGTCCGCGGCGTCGACCACACGCCCAGCTCGTCACCGGTCGCCGGCAGTCCGTCCGCCGCCGCCGGGAGGCCGCAGCGCGCCGTCGGCGGGGTGACGCCGTCCGGGAGCACGGAGCACGTGAACGCGCACTCGAGTCCTAAGGCAACGAGGACGACCAAGAAGATAGAATCCACAACGACAACGATTGATGGCCGCACGAACGAACATCATCACCAGCATCACTACCACCATCATCATCCGCCGCATCTGCAGCAAAAAGAAGAGCTGAGCGAACCGCTGCAACAACACGCCAAAGCGTCGTCGCACGAGGTCATAGTTCACGGCCGTGACCTTGACCCTGACCCAGTTAAACCTACCAGCACCGAGAAAGCGGTCACGCATGCTGATGTTAGGTTAACGGACCGCAGTGACGCTGGTAGTGGTGGCGGCGCAGTGTCTGTGACAAAGAGAGAAGACGTTGTTGCGCCTGAAATAGATGGCGAACTAGATGGACATGAAGTGACGGTTTCGAGCAAACATATCAGAACTAATACCGCTACCACTGCTAGCTCGGAGCCGCCTAGTTCCAAAGACACTGCCGCTTGCGAATCTGCAGCTCTATTTAAGGACCACGTAGCGACCGATATGCAGCCAGCGGCAGCAGTCGGTGGCGACTGTAACTCGACAAGCGCAGCAACAACTCATGAGCGCGATATGACGACCAATACCGCCTGCCAAGTCGCACCGACCAACTGACTTACTGATACTACGCAGGCCTCCGCGCGGAAGACCGGGACCCTCATGTCTAAATCGACTCTAGCCAAGGGCTGTTCGGCCAGCTAGGTTGCATTTCTAAACATACGAAATCAGGACTTGTTTTGCGCCGTGCAAAGTTCATGTTATTAAGACGCAGAGGCGCCTTTGCGACGGCAAGCTACGCACGTCCATTACTAGGAAAGAAACGGCGTGTTCTACGGCATAGTAGACTCTCCCTATGTCTAGGACTGCCAGTGTTCTGGCATGTCATGAATACTGTGTCTTAATAGGGCGAATAGTCCACATAGGCTCATGAGGGTCAAAGAATAGGAACGAACTCCGTCCCTACTGACATTGAAGCTCGTGGGCCTTTCTTTTATTCTAGTTAAAAAGGCGAGTCTTTAAAATCCGTTTAAAACTAAAAGCCGACTTCGCCCACCGGGTGTTTGTAGGTAACGAATTCCATATCGCAAGCGCTGTAGTCGAGGGGATTAAGGGTGGTTCTGTTGGGGGAACTTGGGGGACGGGATCACGGAGACCCCCAAACTGCTAATACCAGAACCGCAACTGGCGTTCAGAGGTAGCATGTATTGGCTCTGCTGTATTGTCGCATAACCTGCAAAGAAGCAATCAAAGTATAGGAATCAGGCTTTGTGAACGGCACTTTAGGCACTTGTGCCAAAATTGTTTAAAGACAGTTTGATGTAACCTGTATTTTCACTTCCATTTTCGATCAGTGATGTGCTTGCAAAAATTCGATTCCCGACTCCTGCACTTGCCCGATGTCTGGGGCCTCGTGGTTGTGAGTGATGTTTAGCGAATTTAAACTGCTGCTGACGTCTCGAGATGCAGATATATCGGTCCGTAGGCCAACAAGGTGGCGCAGAACTGAATGCTGGACGTGAGATAATATGGCTTACTTTTGTTAAATAGGCCTAATGCCTTGACACAGAACGCTTGGACACTGCTTTTGTGCCGTTCTGTCACCGTGCCAACGGAAGATTGAGTTTCTCGACATGCGGACTATTGCGATCGATGATCCCGTAGCGGGGGCGTCTGTCTGTCTGTCACGCAGGCGAATGTTCTTACACCAACAGTCCACTTCGATGCGGTCATTATTGTGTTACTGTAGCCACTTGTCGTACTGTTCAAATAGAGACACTTATTGAGTATCGGAGGGATAGGCCTGCCGCAAGTCTACCAGTATGTACGTAAAGTGCAAAGTCTCACACGAGGCGCGAAACACTGCCAAGTTGCTTCTTGCAGCTTTGCTTTAGCTTCAGTTTCTTTTCGTCACCATAGGCAATGCCCTATTCCAATCAATTGTTCACAAAGGTCCTGCATATCGGCGTCAAGCGATGTATGATTTTGCCGCAATGTGAACTTGCAGTCAGCAGTCGAAAATTGAGTTTCGTTAAATTAACTAACAAGCAAAGTATGTCAGCTGGCTTGTCTAGTTTTGTTAATATCTGTGGCGTAGCCACCAGCTAGAAGTTTTAACTGCTGGTTATAGTTATGTTAGGCATGACTAAGGCTACTAGCTCCTATGTCTGTGTACGCCAGTGATAAATATTTATCGCAAAAACTGTTGTACAATGTAGCCTACACG
>Ga0126335_1000759_pt1 | contig 16513 bp, 13 predicted proteins | sample OlaspJWI45metaG_FD_108409 | JGI IMG/M metagenome (GOLD analysis project Ga0126335, IMG submission 108409) | Marine gutless worms symbiont microbial communities from Oahu, Hawaii - Olavius sp. 1 OAHU.JWI-45 metaG | ecosystem: Host-associated > Annelida > Digestive system > Unclassified | place... | reverse complement strand
CCCCTCCCCTTCCCTTTTAACGGGGTCCGGGGGTATTACCTCCGGAAAAAATTTTGAAGTTAAAGGTGCTCGTAGGTGAGTTCTAGAGCATTTTGGGCCTCAAAATTAACTTGAAAGTCCCTCTATTTTAACAAAAAAATTCTTCTTTGCCCGGCCATTGGGGGGGGGGCCTGGCCCCCCATTGTCTACGCCAGTGAACCCCTCCCCCTCACCGTAGATGGGAACCCCATTCAATGATTCTTTTGAGGTCCCCAGGAGTCTCTATCCCAAACAGGATGTCGATCTGTTTAGCCATGCTTGCACAGCCCGCCCGCGTGACAGACAAACCGACAGACTGGCGCCGGGATCATCGCTCGCACTAATACGCATCTCATGTATTCAATACGACGTGATAATACTAAACCATACAATATTGTCTCTCTTCAGAAATTTATATATATATATATATATATATATATGCGTGTGTGCGTGTGTGCGTGTATGTGAGTGTGTATGTATGTATGTATGTGACTGGCGAGCGGTTGTGTCCCATATGCTCCGCGTTTGTTTACAATAGCGTAAGCGCGATGCCTTGTTGCGTAATCTTGCGTAATTTCATTTACAGTTAGGATTGCGTTAAGGAGTGTGGTTTTGGGTTAAGTATAGGCTTGGGGTTAGGGTTAAGGTTGGGGTCAGAGTTAGAGTTAGTGCTAGGTTTGAATTTGGCGATACGGTAAAAAAGAGTGCCGGGGTTATAATTTGCCGATATTCTGCTACCAGCAGCCGGGAGCGTATACTCGACGTAGGCCTATTTTAATTGTTTATTCTGGCTGCATTCACAGATGAAACGTTCGAGTTAACTAAAGATGGAGATATCTCATTCTTTCAGAGAGAACTTGAGGCAAGTGATTTTTCAAATCAAAAGTTTATCTGCAGTTTCTCAAAAAATTACTAGATATAATTTTGCATGTATCGTTTAGCGATTATTATTGAAAATGTATCTTCTTACATTAAGCGCGTAAACTTTGCTCCTTTATTGTTTTTAACAAAAATACTTCAGTATGATACTAGTGGGAATTTGACAGCATGTCCGCAAACGGTCAGCAGTTACGCCCGTCGTTCTCGGAAACTTCCTGATTGTAAAAACATTAAAAAAGACCACGACCTTTAACCGTAGATGTTGTGCTATAATTACTAGATATAGTTTCGCATGTATCGTTTAGCGATTCAGCATGCCACCCCTCTGGGGTCGGTAAAATGAGTACCAGCTTCGGCATGGTTCATATCGTTCACGCATACACGCTTGGGTAAAACTCTGAGATCTCTTCCAACGCGTGCCATGCTTCAGCGCTCCTGGGGTGGATTTTCAGTAAGAAGCGCTATATCAACTGTCCTGTCCGCCCCTTTTATATTCATCTTTATTCACCGTAAAAGTAGCAGAAGAAACAGCTTAACTAACTTAACTAAGTAACAACCTTCTCAATATATGTATAATGTATATATACATTTTGCATTACCATTTCGCAGCAAGTGTATGCCTATATTGTTTGTTGCTTAGTTGTATATAGGCCTATACACATACATACAACTAAGACCCATCAAATAACTTGGCAAAAACAGCGCTTTTACCTTTACCTTAACCTTTACAGGAAGAGAGACTTGCGAAGCTACTGGCTAAGACGGGCGGTGGCGGCATCAAGCGGAAAAAGAAAACGGAAGAAGTGGACAAGAGGCCGCTGCCAACTCGAGTCTCACACGAACGTCGAATTCAGGAACTGCTGAGAAACATGTTCGGCGACCGAACTTTCCTTGACGACGTCATTCGAGAAGCTGGTTAGCTGCAGCTTGATGTTTTCTTTTGTTCATCTGCAAGCAACAGCAGCTGAATCTTCGTCACTTGCTGATTAAATTAGCTGGTGTAACAGGCAGATCAAGATATTAAAGGATGACGTCATGCAGAGTTAGAATTCAACCAAAAAGAAGATGTATACAAAATACAGAGACGAAGGATGATTGATAAATTCAGATTACCAGTAAAAACATTGGAAACATTATTATCAGGCACAAAAATAAGAAAAGACAAGAAAAAGAGCATAATGGATTGACATTAGATATTAGACTGCGTCAAAAGACAACATGCGTTAAGAGAAAGTGATGCACGACGATTTGCTCAGAGACGTTTCCGCTGGAACCCTATCGAGGAAACGGGCAACTGCTATGCTTCTGGAGGAGCGCGCCGCCCGATGACGACGAAGATTATGACGATGATGTAAAATGAATCAAATAAAGAAGCAATATTTTTATGCTTGCAAATAATAGTCGTCGACTCGACAATCTACAGATAAAACAGACCGTTAGTTATAATTATATAATTTCGTGGCAGACCACAGGTTGGACGATAACACCAAACAAAACAAACGGGTTAAAGAAGAAAGAAAAGAAAAAAGAAGTAGCAGAAGAAGAAGCGTTAAAAGGGTTCTAAAACGGCTGTAAAGCATGAGCGAAACGTATTTTGTAAGCTCTATTGTGATTATTCGGACTTCTTTGTCTTTCTGGTTGTCAGACCGAAAGACAAAGACGGGAGGCCTCGTGTATGACCACGCATGGGACGCCATCATGTATCTGGAACAGCGTACCGAGTTCTGGCGTCAGGAACAACCGATGACGAAGATAAAGAAGATAGACAAGGCACCGGTTACCACCGAGAAGATGCGCATCAACAACTGGGTTTCGAGAGAAGTCGACAAGATCGACAACGGTCAGTTATATAAAGCTGATGATGTGATACATTTTTATGACGCACTGTAGTAGTATAGTAGTAGTTGTCGTCGTACAAAAAACTATGAGTGCAGTTGATTACTTGAGAGTACTCGCGTACAGAACCACATAATATATGTCAATTAAAGTGACGCACTTTTAATTCTGTTTGTAGCATCATAAACAAAAAGCCAAAGTACTTTGGCGAAGGCCGCATCGAATGCGAGCAGTACTCCCGTACCTTTCAGCAAGCAGAATTCCATTCATTCTCCCTTCCTTCGTCGTATTGAGATCGGAGCCTCATCTAATACAATGTGCCTTCGGTTCCCAAGAGTTTCCGCTCCAACCAGGACCTCGATCCGTTTAGCTGTTTTTGCACAGCGCAGCCGCGTGACAGACAAACTGACACACCGCGCTACAGGATCATATCAGTCGCAATAGGCAACATTGTGCACGTTGTGCAATCGATGCGGCCTAATAATGGGTTGCCTGTCAGGCTGTCAATCAGCGAGCTGCTATGATCTAGCGTATACCTGATGTATGCAGAGCAATGTCGCCAGCTGTGGGACGAGAGTCTCGCTCGAGCGTTAAACTTGCTTGCTGCCATCGACAGGTTCGAACCAGACATCGTCAACAGAAAGTAGGTTTATGATTTTGACTTGTCAGTCGTGAATTCTTACGTCATATGCTGTCATATAATGAGAGCTGTAACTGACACGAACAGCTTGTGCTGCCGAGGTCCATATAGAGTGCAGTCCTAATCGATAGCAAAACATAACGAAAAGACAAAATGCTGCTCAAAAATGAGAACAAAAATGTCTTTAGGAAGAAATAAGCGAGGACGTAAATTAGACAAAAAAGGTGCGAAATAATACTAAGCATTAGACAACATTTTGTATTTATTTATTTGCCAGTAAGCGCAAGCAAAAAGTGGCATTGTGTGGATAAGGCAGGAGGTAAACTTACTGCACTTGGACTATTGGCTTACGTGTAATAAAACCGCCAGGAATGGTTCACTGAAAATTTTCTTTGTCGTAAGATGTGAAGCAAATATAATGTTGAAACTTGCAGAGCGGAGATTGTGGCTACGGTCAACAGTTACGTCGGCAACGGACTCCTTGAGCTCAATCAACCTCGCAAAGCTCTTGATCATTTCAGGATGGAAAAATCACTTGCAGACCAGTAGTAAGCAGGGCTTAATTAATTTTAATTTTTGTAATCTAAAATGTGAAGCATTAGCAGTAACTCGGCATCTATATCCATAAGAGTACAACGCTTGCAACCAAATATTTCCCACTCGGCCTTTCATCCCTACGGGGTCGGTAAATGAGGAGGACCAGCTTCAACGGGGCAGACAAAGGCAAATATTGTTTATTCCATTCGTTGATAAATGCAACACTATGAGATCCATCGACAACGCGTGCCATGCCAGAGCGCTTCTTGAATGAAATTCGTTAAGAGACGCTGTATTAAGTGTACATTTGCCGTCACCAATGATGAGCTTATGCCCTCTCAGTGTTGCCAGTTTAGTATTGGGTTACTAAACTGATGTTGCTTGCTACAACAATGTTTAACAGCAGTTTTAAAACGTGCCTAACACTGCATGAACTCGTCGACGGGTGTTGTCGTGTATAGTACCCTGCCGGAAAGCAAGGCGCGGGCACTGGACAATATGGGCCGTGCTTACGCGAAGATGGGCTGCTACAAGAAAGCCATTAACATGTGCGTGATGATTACAGTGTTAGGTGACCATCATCCAGTAGAGCCAAATCTTGTCGAATATGTTTAGTTTTTTGTACACTTTGATTAGTGGACATACGTTTACACTGAATGTGCAGTCCATTTTGGAGTCATCTTTTCGAATCCTGTCGCTAACTTCACTAACAGTTTTTTTCTCTTTTCGTCTATTACTAACGGCTAACGGCCTAAACAGTAAACCTATAGCTTTCCAGCTTGAAATATTTAAAATGTTAAAATGTTACCGAAAAAGTTAGTTTCAGAAGCTGCCTTTTAACTGCTTTGAGATATGTTAAGCGACGCAATTCCATTCCATCGTTTTATTTCAGGCAACGAGGCCCATACAGACGAGACAAAGATTATACAAGAAGACAGAGAATCAGTACAAAGCACAGAAAACACACAAACACATTTACACAACTAGAAGCGACTTTACCAAAGCATGACTACTCGCACTCCAGCGTGCCGCATCGGATTTCTTCGCATTAATCATAAGAGTATGAAAACTCGGCAAACCAGTCAAAATTAATATATTAGTGACACTATAATATTTCGTAAATCCAAGAAACATTTTGACATTTAGTATAACAAGAACGAACATCACTCCGATCATGAACTTATTCCACAGGACTACATTGTAAAAACATAAACAAAATGATTTGAATAAGACCAATTTAACACTCATAGAACAGTTATTAAATCTATGCTTTAACATATTAACATCGTGTGAACATACATCGGATTTCTCGACGAATATCACCATCATCAGTACAGATTAATCGCGAATGATTATTACGTTGACGGTGACCGTAAAATGTCACAGCAATTGATCGAAACAAACAATCTGTATGAAACTCGCTGGCTCAGAAATAGGCTTATACTTTATATTATTAGCCGCCGGCAAAACTATGCCGGAGGCTATATGTTTTACCGACGGTTCTTTTTTTAGTCAACCGTCCAACGTGTAACCAGACCGCCGATCGCCGCCGGGTAAAAAGTATACCGATGCTTAGAATCTGTGTGTGGCACGAATAATTGCCATCTACACCAGCCCTCCCCTATTTTTCACATGGGTGAAAAAGTGCGAAATTTTGCCCCGTTTTTCGACTCACTCGTATTCCGAGTGCTCTGATTTAAAAATGGAGCAAAAATTGAAAAATCTAAAACAATAGCATATAGCACCGGACCCCGTGCAGTTAGGGCCCCCAACTAAGAGATCCATTGTCCCAATTGGGGCCGCTAAAGTGCGACAATTGGAAAAAGGTTACATCGCTCCAACTCAGCCGCACGTGTACAGATTGCGTTCAAGTTTCACAAGATGGTACTCTGTGGCTCCAGAGAAGAGGTGTGTGTCAAAACGCACTTAAAGTCGAATCCAAGATGGCGGACTACGCCCAAATTGTTAATATACGGGCCCCTATATCTTTGGAACGGCAAAAGCTAGAGACTTCAAATTTGGTGTGTGCACCGCCGACGATGAGTAGTTTTGACGGCGTGCAAAATATTAGGTCAAAGGGAACGTGACCCAGTTTAGGTGACCTAGATTTGAATTAACGGAACCACGCGAATATCCCTCAAACGGCGAAAACTACAGGGTTTAAATGTAGCAAGCAGATAGACTGCAGAGAGTGAAAAATAAGCAGTACGAAAGTAGATCAAAAGGGGACACTATCTGAGACACGATGACCTACTTTTAGTTTTTGCCATTTCTTCTATATTTCTGTAATGACTACAGCTACAGACTTCAAATTTGGTGCGCACATTGCCTATAGGCAGTACTATCAAGGAGTGCAAAACTAGGTCACAGGGGTCGAAAACTAGGTCACGTGGCTACATTTTAAATTTGCGGACTACTGTGAATAACTCTCAAAGGGCTAAAGCTACAGGTTTCTAATTTAACGTGTAGACAGGCTGTAAGAAGAAAATAAGCAGAAAAAAAGTAGATCAAAAATGGACATGATTTAGGACTCATGACTTACTTTTAAATTTTGCAAATTTTTCATTATCTTTGCAACGGCTGAAACTAAAAACTTCAAATTTGGTGCGCGTACTCTCTTCAAAGAGTACTATCTACAGCTAGCTGCAAAACTAGGTCAAAGGGGCGTAACCTGAGTCACGTGACCTGACTTTAAATTTTGGGATGGCGGCTGAGGCAGTTATGGCCCAAAGTTTTAGGGGGCTGACGACGAGTGCCGAAGGCACGACACGAGTCAAGGCGCCAAGGAGCGAGCGCCGAAGGAATGAGAAGTTTAAATTTTGCCACTGGGTCTGGGAGAGGGCTGTAAGCTCCCCAACTGGGTCTGAGCTAAGCCCCGCATGAAGAATTATTCCGGTAAATTCCGCTGCGGATTTTTCGTTTTTTCTCTCTAAAATTTGGTACATGATTTGGTCACGTGACAGCCGATGTACTACAAACGTTGAAGGTCATGAGGTCAGATGTCAAGATCATGACATGAAAACGAGATCCACCACAAGTTAAGTAGGTAATATTATCGCGTAGCAGTGAGTCACGCTTCACCGCGCATCATAGCTCATGAGCACGTGGGTAATGTTTATGACACTTTGTGAGCAACTTCAGACAAGACAGTGCAGTTGGTTTCACCATCTGCAGTCGAGACAGTAGTTGTTGATGCCTGCTGACGAATTCAGTCGCTACGAATGATTGTCGTCAATTAGGTGTCGTGTTGCTGCTGTGCTGGTGTACTGCGATTCGGGATGTCGGGTGTTTGGGGGCGCACGAAGCCGGCGACTATAAGTGGCAATCCATCTTAATTACCATATTTTCTAGTTTATTTTGGCACAACAATATAGGGAGTTAATTCTTGTGTCTGTCCGTCTATCCGACGCCCGTCAGCGGGCTGGTAGCTAAGGCGCGCTGCAGAGTAAAGCTTACTGCCAGCCCAAGCCACAGTATGTCCTACATCGCATTATAAGATAGTTTATTACTGTTGAACTCTGCTGTCCAGTATTTTTAAAAGCGCAGTACGAATCTTTCGTTATTATTGTGTTTATGGTTGTATTTCGTATCGTTGTGCAATTTCGTTGCATTGCGTTTTAGTCTGCATCGAAAGCAATGAAACGCGGACTGCTGCGAGCGATTTTCTCGGTGTCTGTCAGTCTGTCACACGGCTTCATGCGAGTTTGCTATGCAAACATTGCTGAACGGATCGAGGTCCTGCTTGGAGTGGAGACTCTTCAGGACTTAAGGAACATTGTGTTAGATGAGGATCCCAATTTTACTCACGGATTTGATGCGGCCTTCGCCAAACTACTTTGGCCACTTGTTATTCTGTCTCTTTGTACGTTACAACATGCAATATACCTAACGCAGCTGGAACGTGCGACTGCCGGTGACGAAGACTCCTCTCGAGCGCACCTGGCTGTACCATGAGATGGGACGATGTCACTTCGAACTGGGCAACTTTGAACGTTCTCGCGAGCTCGGTGACCGGTCCTACCAGGAGGCGACGTCGGCGCGCGACAAAATCTGGCTCCTCAGTTCCAGCATTCTCATCGCTCAGTCGCTTGGTGAGTCCCGGCGCCTTGCAGCTTGGATCCCGGCTTCGGTCGAGCAGATAGATTTTCTATTATTTGTCTACAATTACACGTTTAATAAAAATTGTAGTCCGCAAAGTTTTTCTGGAAGCAATGATTTAAGATGCGCCCATATGGATAACACAAGAGTATTATCACACCACAGCTCTCTCAATGGTCTGTTGCTACTTTTCTTAAGACGGTCTAAAGTAAGCAAGAAAGCATTAGCAAATTTATACACGGCGCCTAACGATAAACAGTCGCTACACAGGCAGTCTTGATCGTACAAAGTACGGCACGATAGTTGGTCCTAGACACGCCCAGAATGGCGGAGCATTACTTCCGGTCGCAAGTCTGGTGGCAGAGTCTGAATCAGAAACACTGATTTCCATAGCTGTCTTAGTTCCAGAACTATTCGCGTGCGACACATCAGAGTAGATTGTGCCAGACAAGCAAGATCAGTGAGTCCATGATCTTATCACCTAGGTCCTATTTTAGTTGACGACAAATTACTACGATAGCCTTAAGTCTCCTTTATGTTTAAAATAAAATTAACAGTTTGTCACAGACTGGATGAATGTTTTGTGAACAGTGAAGCTAGGAAATGTTCGCGGAGCGCTAGATGCTTTCCACCATGCTCTCGACTTGGCCACACTACTCGGTCTGTATTCTGCGCTATTGACTGCTACCATTAAGTTAGTAACTCAAGTTAATTCCACCCCATACTGTTTTAATAAATTAACAAACAAGTTAATAAGCACAAAATAAATAAAAAATACGGACATGGACAAATCGTATATTGCTGCAAAAACGAGATAAACAGATAATAAAACGATTCAAAGATTGGAAAATATTTACATCGCTTATGAAAGAGAAAATCAGCGGCAACAAATTTCACGGAGTTACAAACAGTTGTCACACGAACGACAACAAAATTCTACTGGGTTAGTTGCTAGCTCACTGCTTACGATAATATTTACGTTATCAAAGAAATGTCGAATGTTGCGAAATTTGAATCTTGTTAACGTGAAGAGGCGCTCACTCGGCGTGCGTGCGTAGACGATGAGTTGAGTATTGACGCGATCAAGAGAGCAATTGAAGACCTAAACAAGCGCATAGTCGGACACCTGGCCGGTCAGTACTAGCCGACGTGCAGTATCATTGTCTGTTTTTACCAAGTTTTGTTATGCTTTATAATTAAACGTAAATTATATTCACTTTCGTTATGTCTACGACTCGTAATTAGTATCAGAATTTTTTATTAGTGTTATATGAATTGTAGTCGCATTTTTAATCGTCGTACTGAAATATCACAACTGTCTGGTTTTATTATGTTTTAGGTATACAGAAAGAAGAAAGAATCTCGGAGATTGCAACCGATCTAGAAAGTAAGAAGTTATTTTTGCTATTTGTTAATGCTGTTGTCATCACTCATCAATTACATGAAAAACGCATTTATTTTATTTCTCTTATGTTTTATTTTACAAGTTTATTTTTTAATAATAATTTAAGTTTGTAGGCGCAAGTTTAATAAATATTATATTAACGAGCAGCTATGCATGTATTGTCAACGGTTAATGCAATTTTATACTTTTAAATGTTAAATTTGTCACGCTGTGATGTGGTGAACATATTACAGGTCTGTGTAGTAGACCTAACCGTCTTAGTTTAAGCCTATGCAAACGAATCGTTATCATGTTGCCTTTGTAAATCTCGATATTGTGATAAATTGTGAATTGTCGCTAAAGAATAAAACAAGCAGACAAGAAAATGATTAAAAGATTGAAAAATGTTTGCGTCATTTAGAAGAAAAAAAATTTCATAGCAACTTTATGTTAAAAATAATAAAACGAAAGAAGATGGTAAACAATGGCAAACAGCAACAATGACACAAATTACACGCATTTACAAAAAAAGTAATTAAACATATTCTTCACAAAAAAGTCGCCTTCATAAATTTAAAAATTGTGATAAATTTACAGTGATGTTATAATATGGCACGTCTTGCTATTGGAGATTGTGTGTGTTACAGTCAAGGCAGAGAACACGAAAGACCAAGCTGCACAGACAGAAGACCTCAGGGCCGTTGAAAGAGGTACATGTAAATTAGAGATCCACTGAAATTATCAACTAGATTTTTTTCAGCGTGCACGATTGTTTATTGTTTACAGCTTTTCCCTATTCAAATGGGTCTGAAATGTAACAAATAACTAGTAATATTATTACAGTCAATTTATAGACGTCTATTTTATAATTATTAAACTGTTTGCATTCGTATACAGTGATTAGTAGTAGTACGAAGTGTAAGACTAATCTTAGCTGCTCTCTTTACAGGTTGTCGCTTTGTTGAAAATCTGTTTATTGTTGTTCTATCATTTGCAGCTTTCAGAATGTCTATACACGTTTCGGCAGCGAAACCCATACCAGGTGGAATGTTCAACTTTTACTTTTTATGTTTGATTTTTTTCTTTTGAATATTTATGCGATCATTTTTCGACATTTATGTTATTAGTTAGCCTACAGTCATTGTTGTGTTACGCGTTTGTCGTGATTATGTTATACATAATAATAATAAATAAATGATTTATACGTTTAATATGTATTTACACATTATTCTAGAAACTAATTTCTAGAGGATGCGATACTACTTTAAGAGACGTTATATCAGCATACTTAGGTAACAGTATATTTTGACCTGCGTCACGTTATATTTACTGCGCAGTAAATTTTCTCTTTAGCTGGTACTGTCATAAAGTAACACAAATTTTATTGTAAGTAAAAATAATCACTAATCTATTGCTGTTGTTTTCTGCCGCAATTAGTAATCACCATGAAAACTGATGTTTTGCATGTGAAAACAAGCTATCGCATGCCATAAAGCCATAGCTAAGTAGTTAGGCCTACGGTATTATACGACCGCGTATATCGTTACTGAATGCATGATTGACTGCTATGCTCTGTAGACATGGAAGGCCTAGCTGTCGGAGAGGAAGAGGAAGGAGAATACGAAGAAGGTGTAGTAAAAGAATTGGACTTCCGAACAGGTATGAAAACCAAACAACTACACCCCATTACTAACTGATAGCAGCTGCTGTAACTTCTAGTCAGCAAACGCCATCACCTAAATTTTCGTCCTCGGAGAAAGTGGAAGGGGCAATCGCCATTTATTTAATATGCTGAAAATATATTTAATTTTATCATAAATCATAAATCTATAGATAAGATATTTGTATAGATATTTGTAGATGAGTAAGAACAGCCTTTCTAACTTCTTTATTACTCAGATCGGCCGATTCTCAAAGTTATTCGCGGCATTCTTTTAGAATGGGACCCCAAAGTTTCTTGGCCGGATAACGCCTTACACAGTTGACTCTTGCCTGTATGGTGAAGCAAGTTTCACGACAAACTGTAGTGATCTATCGACATAAAACGATATTTTTCGTGTGCTATATAGGCCCGGTACGGCCGTGCAAGAAACCCTTGAAGACGCGAAAAGCTAGAAGAATTTCAGCAGCAGTCGAACGTGAGTTCATATCTCCATGGCTTAAGGCTATAATTAGTGCGAAAACTATCATTGGATGTATTTAGTAAAGTTTGTACTTACTATAACATTGTTTATCTGCGATGTGTCGCTGCGCACTCGTGGGCCCAGCTATAACTTGACCGATTTTTATGAAAACTATACAGAGTGCTAATTCTGTGCTGTCGTTTCCCACTCTGGGACATTTTTATTCCGAAGTTTTCATAATATTTTAGGCTGCATCGAATGTCTCTCCGTCTATCCGTCTATCCGTAAGTCTGTCTATCAGTCTGTCTGTCACGCAGCTCAATTCGGCTTCACTGTGAGGGGTTTATTCGATGCAGCAGCCTTTGCCAAATCATTTTGGACTCTTGTTTGACATTCGTTTTCAAGATGTGTGAAATGGAAAAAATGCCAGCTTTTTCGCTCCCAGGCTAATATTATTCGCTCCTGGGAGTGAAAGTTTTCGGGTCTTCGGACTCAGCGTGGCGATATTTGCCGCCGCATTAGCATCTTGCTTATTTTACACCAGCGCAGTTATCCGTCCGAACGGGCATTACCTTTAGTTTTAAGCCCCGTCTCTGTTTCTTGCCCGCCCCCATGCTACCCCGCTGGTCGTACTGCCGGGCCGTTAGCGCCAACGCCTCCCAGGTCCAGGCGTGCCGCCTGTGCCTATATGGAAAGCCGTTTCAGACGTACCGTGTAATCTACAACGCATTGTAATTATTTTACTGCGCGTTGTTGATATGAACCAACCATTCCATATCTTCTACAACGCGTTGCAGAATACAGCCAGTGACATGACTATTTATTTACAACGCGTTGTTATTATATGACTAACAACGCGTTGTGGTTCGGCTGTCAGTCATTTTGATTGACATGCTGCTGTAATGCATTATTCGTGTATCTTAACAACGCGTTGTAAACAATATCCAATTGCAATAATTGTTTCGTCGTAGACCGTTTACACCGCCTGTGTCAAGTACCAGAAATGATGAGGAAGGCAACTAAATCTGAGAGATCGCAAGTACGCTAGAAGTAACTGGTATAGAAATAAACAGCTCATCGACGTCCAGGCTGTTTGGAGATGATCAGACTCTACGAAACTTCCTGCGCCGCTGGCAACTAGGCCTATTGATGTAATGCAGCCGGAGACAGTCAACAACTTCTATAGGACGTTGTTCTCCATGCCACCTCGCCCACTCATATAACAGCGTGTTGTAAATAAATTATATCTTCCGTATCTTCTACAATGACACGTTGTAGAAGATATGGAATGGTTGGTTCATATCAACAACGCGCTGTGAAATAATTACAATGCGTTGTAGATTACACGGTAAGTCTGAAACGGCTTTCCATAGTGCCTATATATGCATGTAGGTTTGCCCACTGTCCTGTCTCACATGGCGCCTGGCCAGCGGGTGCCGCGAAAGACGAAAAATGCGAATTTAAATTTTTCTGCCCGCGCCCATGCCCCCAATTTTTGGCGCCTAAGACCATCCTGGGCGTTCTGGAGCTATACCTTGAAAATGTGAACACGATCGCGCTGCTCGTTCCCGAGTTACAAGCGAACAAACAGACAAACAGACAATTTGACAAACAGTGGCAAAGAACTTTATAGATATAGATTCACATAACATGATTTGCGTCACAGCTGTCGAAGTGGAGGAAGTTGAAGGAGAGGAAGAAGAAGAGTACATGGAAGAGGCGTACGTGACGCTGGCGACGAATGACGTCTACGCTGTCGGAGCGATGGTCCTGGCATACTCGATACGCTCCACGTGCACAGAGCGTCATCTCGTCGTAATGGTGACACCGGAAGTGTCGTCGCCCATGCGCGAAGTGTTGGCGCAGTTCTTCGACGTCATCTTCGACGTGTCGCCCATCGACAGCAACGACTTTGACAATCTGTCACTGCTCAACAGGCAAGATATCACAGATCAAATCAAATCAATTTATTCGACAGACACAATATGCAACAGCGAAAACGTACTCAGTACAGTAAATTATGTGGGGCGACGGGTAGCACCCAAGGAGCAGATGCTTCGCTTACGGGCCACCCAGTACAAAAAACAAAGTCCAATGCAATACATGAAATTCAAAACACATCACCAGCCAAGCGAGACAATATCACAATGTTGAAAATAAACTGTGATAACTGTTTGCTGTCATTTGATATGGGGAATGTACAAGATTTTATTTATTTATATTTAAACATTTTGTAGCAACAAAGACGATATGGTAGACATTCAAAAATACAGCACAAAGTGCTACAGGTGGTTAAAGGGTGGTTGCGAACCACCACTTACATAACCCCTGAAAATAATAATACAAAAATACAGTAAATGCATATTACAACAAAATTACAAATCCAAATCCAGATCTGACACGAGACAAAGATCTGATTATTGGAGTTAAGTTTGGTTAATTATCCGTCATAGGCTTACGTTATGACATTGGTTACAAAGCTGCCCATGGCAGTGACGCTCAGCTGGCTTAAATAGGTCAGCGTGACTTAGTTTTTGGTTTGTGAGAGTTTGTCAGTAAGACTACAAGTCACCAGGTCCAGCTGCTACGATTTCCGACACTGATTAACAGACAGACAGACGCGCACACACACATGCGGTTTGAACGACTGAGCTAAGATCGTCGATAATTGGCCACCTGTGAAATTTTTAAATTTACACCGACAAAATTATCAAATATCAGCAGCGAAATATAAGTCGGTTTAAGTTAATGCAGTAGCTCAGTGACAAGCACTGACAACGCACGTAATTTAGCCGCCGGCTATCGAAGTTGCCGGAGGCTGGTTTACTGATGAGTCTTTTTTTTAGACAGGAGCACAACGTGTGACCAGACCGCCGATCGCCGCCGGCTAAAAAGTGTACCGGTGCTTAGAACCAAGGTGTGGCACAAATAATCCGCATACTCTGTGGCTTTAGTGAGGCTGCGAAATTGTGAAACCCCACTTTGCGTCGAATCCAAGATAACGAACGACGCCAAATTTTTAATATACGTGCCTAGATATCTTTGGAACGGCTGAAGGTAGAAACTTCAAATTTGGTATGTGCATCGGCTACGAGGAGTAATTTTGACAGCATCCAAAAACTAGCTCATAGGGGACGTAACCCAAGTCAGGTGACCTAGATATAAATTTACGGAACCCTGCGAATATCTCTCGAACGGCTAAAGCTACGGGGTTCAAATTTAGCAGCAGATAGATTGTTAGGAGTGAAAATAATCAGTACAAAGATAGGTCAAAAGGGGACATAATCTAGGTCACAATAACTTACTTTTAGATTTTGGCATTTTTTCTATATTTCTGCAGTGACTACATCTACACGCTTTAAATTTGCGGACCGCTGTAAATAACTCTGAAACGGCTAAAGCTACAGGCTTCAAATTTCGCAGGTAGATAAATTGCAAGGAGTAGATAATAAGCAGTACAGAAGTATGTCAAAAAAGGACATAATCTAGGTCACGCGACCTTTCCTTTTAGATTTTGCAAATTTTTCAATATTTTTGCAACGTCCGAGACTAGTCTTCAAGTTTGGTGCGCATACTTTCTACGAAGAGCACTCATGACACGTGGCTATGTTGATGACACTTTGTTAGCCTCGTCAGGCAGTGGAGTCAGTGTCACCCTCTGGAATCGAGGCAGTAGTTGTTGATGCTTGCTGACATGAATTCAGTCGCTACGAACGATTGTCGTCAATTAGCGGTGCCGTGTTGCTGGCGTACTGCGATGTAGGATGTCAGGTGTTTTGGGGCACCCCGAGCTGGCGGCTGTAAGTGGCAAAACATTTTAATTGCCGCATTTTCTACTTGAATAATGTTATAACTCCAGTGGAAAATTCAATTTGTGCTCTAAACGAAAGAAAGTTGCTTATTTAATCTATAAAATTAACATTCCACTAGAGCTAGCAGGTCGCGAACCGGTCACGAACTTGCTAGCTCTAGTGGAATGATATTCTAAGCAAAGACTTGCGTACAAAATATAATAAGTTACTGATGGCGGCGAGCGAACACCAGTCTGTACTCTGTAGATCGGAGCTGGGTATAACGTTCACAAAGCTGCACTGTTGGCAACTGACACAGTACAGGAAATGCGTCTTCCTTGACGCCGACACGCTCGTGCTGAGCAACGTCGATGATCTCTTTGAACGCGAGGAGCTGTCAGCGGCTCCGGATGCTGGCTGGCCCGACTGCTTCAACACCGGCGTCTTCGTATTCGTGTAAGCCTTTCTCTAACGATACGATTATGGTATACCGCATACGATATGTTGTGAAATCTTTAAAGTACCCTCGATACAGGCTACTTTGTACTTAAACTCAGCATCACATTCGCGTAATAAGAGTGGTTCCTTGGATGAATAGGGAAGCAAAAAATCCAGTATTTCATTGCTAGTCGTGAATTCGCTTATAATGCGGACATATGCCAGGCTATATGTCGTAAAGTTTTCACGCTACTGAAAGCCGGGAGCTTTTGCGCTTCGAAAAATTGTTGATGCTGCTATAGCTCACGTTATTGATAACTTATCCGAAGAGTAGGACTATTTTGAAAACAATATATGAGAGTTTGCCGATCCATGCACGGCCAAAGATGCAATATTTTGACAAATGCGCTTGCAGGCCGAGTCTAGAAACGTTTGCGAAGCTGCTTGAGTTCGCTAGGAAGGTGGGAAGCTTCGACGGCGGTGACCAAGGCTTGTTGAACTTGTTCTTTGACAAGTGGGCAACAGAAGACATTGGAAAACATCTACCATTCACGGACAACCTCGTGGCACATGCCTTCTACAGCTACCTGCCTGCCTACAAGCACTTTGGCGCAGAGGTCTTGCAGTCTTATTCAGTTGAAACTTAACCTTGGAGACGAGTTGACCGGGGACGAGTGACTGAGCTGGGGGGGGGGGGCGAGTGGATTCACCCCTGTCTCTTTTACCCATCCGCCCCTGCCGCCAAAAAAGAAGGTGTAGACTTCGGTGG
>Ga0126335_1000758_pt1 | contig 16513 bp, 12 predicted proteins | sample OlaspJWI45metaG_FD_108409 | JGI IMG/M metagenome (GOLD analysis project Ga0126335, IMG submission 108409) | Marine gutless worms symbiont microbial communities from Oahu, Hawaii - Olavius sp. 1 OAHU.JWI-45 metaG | ecosystem: Host-associated > Annelida > Digestive system > Unclassified | place... | reverse complement strand
TTCTGATGGGACTGAAGCCTATCTCAGTGGCCAACTGGCTTCCTTCAGTGCTTGGACGCTGTTGGTTGGGTCATCTGGCCTGTAAAAATCGTCCCCGAAATGACCTATAAAGTGTCGAGTGGGGCGTTAAACCTCTGCTCGCTCACTCACTATAGGCTACGTTCAGGCCAGAGGCATGCACCATAAGCATTGGATGTAATTATTTGCTGTTGCACTTTAGATCCATGCTTTTCATTTAGATGTTTCATATTTAAACAGATATTAAATAGACAAAACTTCACTTATTTTTACTGCACATATATAAGCCATCATTTTAAAACAGCAAAAATGAAATGTCCATTTTTGCTCGAGTCCCCCAAAAGGCACTTCCTTGGCTGGAAAAACACAGTTTGATATGTAGGTCGTCAAGGTACGTCAAGAAATGCCGTATGTAGGCGTGATGAAGAGTCGAAACAACAGACAGAAACCCACAGATGTGACAAGTGGCCTATTTGCACAGACCACCCACGTAGAGCTAAAACCACCAAAGTTGTCATGTAGGTGGGGTCCCAGACGTAGTCATACAGTTCAGGTTTTATTGAAGTCGATTCAAGGTTTCTGCTCCACGAGGGGTCAAAATCTGCCGTTTTCCTGTACTTAGCAGTATGGCTTATATAACAGGTTAGGGCTACCGCCCAACCTGTGATGCTGATGACCATAATGATTATGTTTTAGTTTTCATTATGTAAGCTGGCACTGGTTATGACATATGTATTCACTCTGTTTCACAATTCATTACAAAAATACCATTCAAGGAGATTGATGATTTGATGTTGTTTTGTTCCAAATGTATTCAGGTTGACGTGTGCCAAAAATTATTTCAGAAACATTATTGAAAAATAAAATGGTGCAGTTTTTGGCCCACATGGTATATTTATAATATAAAATCAAGATTTATATATTTTGTTGTAGTTGTTGATTTATTAATCAAAAATTGTGACAGAAATTTGTACAGTTTTTGTGTGTGTACTTTCAGGAGCAAATATCATAAGCTGAAGTATGGAACAGATTTAGACCTTGGTGATATGACACCACCAAGTTTCGACAAAGATGCTAAGGGTCTGCTTGTTTATTTATTGTTGCTGTTTTCATTCAGTAAGCAACAAATGGCAACAACATATTGTGAAAGTCTGGAAAAAATGGTTGTAGCAGCTGGGTAAATGTTAAATGAATGATTTGTTGCATGAATTGTGACAGCCACAGAAGAGTTTTGGGTCATTCTGCATCAGCTCAACCAAATTTCAGGAACTTCGTTTGGTTGCCATTTTAGATGGTGCTATCTATTATAGTTTGTTGCTGCTCTGAATTGGTACGCTGAGAATATGGTGGTATTGCTATCTGTAATACGGATGTCTAATTAACACATTGACAGACATGTTAACACATTAAAAAATTAATTTTGATTAAAGAAATTATCTCTGTTAAAAAATTAACACATTTGTAAAGATAGTACAAAAATTATTACTGCAAATGTCACAAAACTGTCACACTCACACACTTACCCACACAGCAGTCTAACTAAAATATGCCGGGACGCCACGGATACGGGGCAGTTAATTGCCATCCAGTGCTGCCCATGTGCACTAATGAGACCAGTAACTTCTGCCACACAACAGAAGCTTACATAACAGTAGTAGATATCATTTGTTTGCTGCATCAGGAACAGCACAAGCTTTTGCAGATCAGCATGCATTAAAAGTGCATTAGTGCACAGTAAAAAATAATCAAGAAATTAACGCATGCAATTAATGCGATTTAAAAATTTAAGCTGTATACATATGAGTTGAAGATAATGAATTTTGATTGATTATTATTATCATTGTCGTTGTTGTTGTTGCAATGTTGCTGTTATTACCAGCAGAAAACTGCCGGTATTAAAGTTACTTTTTTCGTTTATTTGGCCCCACAAGGGCAAACCACTGCATGGATTAGGGTCAAATTTGACAGGGTGGGAAAACCAAAGAAATCTCTAATTTTTGTGACTTTTTCGCCAAGCTGGGGTGACTTCCTGAATTGATATTTTTGAAATGCACAGGGTTTATGGGTTTATCTGCAGCTATTCCCCACATTCGTTTAATATTTGGTGAGATTCGGTTCGTAAATCAGGGATTTATAACTAATACGAGTAAACTGTGCATCGGGCATTTGTCCCCAAAATTTTGGGAGCACCTAGCCCAAAAACGGGATCATATCACAAAACAGTTGTCTACAGAAAAAATTGTACGGCCATCCTCTGTCTACGTGCCAAGCTTGGTGGAGATTGGTTTACACACAGCAAGGCGAGAACGAAAATAAGAGAGTTTTTGTGTGTTTTTTAGGCTCGCGGCCGCAGCGCTAGCTGCAAAGCGAAAGGCTGTTTGTTTTGCTGCTGTATCGTTATTATTATACATTTTTTTATTGTAGAGGCTCATATCTTTGAATCACCTTAAAAGACCTTGATCAGCATTATCTCTGTTTTGCGGTGTTTGGCACAAACGGAAATGGGGCATTTCCGCCACCAATTACTTTAAAGCGGAAAAAGATATAGCCATACTGTCTGCAGGTGTAAAGTAGTGCGAGGTCTCTTCATGCAAAATTTCGCAATTGTCCGTTTAGGGGTTTATCCATAATGGCGCGTTCAATTGGGGTACCCCCATCCCGACAGCGAAAATCTGCATAGCACTCTGTAATATTTTCTAAATGGTGGGAGATGTGTAAGGTTGCACTACTAGCTAATAGGAACCGACTTTGGCTTTCTACTGCTATTGAAATCAGTGTCCTTAAGTGACCTTGAAAGATCTAGAACAGCGTTATCACTTTTTTGCAGTGTTTTTTCTTGAAAATGGCAGGTTTCGGAGCTGACTGTGCAAAAATGGCTTGATATACGCAATTATTTTCTACACAGAAATGTAGATCAAAGATTCTAGTTTTTGATTATGTATAATTTACTGCAGTATTTGCAGAAATCACCGGGAATGAATGCATTTAACAGAAGCACCATATGTCGAGGGAGAGCATGCAGTGACGACGCCAATGTACGCCACGTGTTGTACACATTGCTGCCTGTCTTTTGGGAAAAAACCACATCTGTGACGAAAACCCTAAAAAAGCTAGATTAACAGCATTAATTCAAAACCTTGTTATCTTCACCAAACCTGGTGCGCGCATGAATAACGAGGTCGCGCATGGTACAAAGAGGTTTTTTTTCTCAAAAATACAAGACTGCAGACGGTGGCTAACTTGAATTAACTCGCTATAGATCTTCCGCAATTTGTCTGATTTCACTGAATTTTGCATGGTCACGAATATGAAGGTCCCCGAGAGCTGGCACGCGTGAAGTTGGAACCAGAGGTTGAATTCAGCTATTATGGGACATTCTTTCGAATTTTGTCTTGCGTTCCGACACCGATCCAATTATTTTTACAAAATTTGGTGGCTACGTAGCAAACGGGATCCCTCAACATGCGGAATTATCTAAATACGCTTTCTTCAAAAATCCAAAATGCAGGGTGGCGGCTATCTTGAATTAGTTAAAGCTGTATAGTTTGGCTGCGCATTGTCTGATTTGGCTGAAATTTTGCAAGATGGCGCCTAAACTGTTCACTATATCGAATTTCTATTTGCATCAATCGATACTCTGGCATCTGAGGATCCTTGACGCCTGATTCTGTGGACATATAAGTTTCAGGATATTAGGCCCTGAGTATGGCTACCCACCTTGTGGACAGTGAACATTTGACTGATAATCTGCGGTATTTTGGAAACGGTGCAAGATACGATGTAAGTTTGTATGATTCACTAATACAAATCACATATTGGCTTTCAACTGTTACTAAAATCGATGACGTTGAATGACCTCGAACGGTGTTCAAAAATTCTGTCATCAATAACTCCTATTCTGTTGCACATAAGCTAGCATTGCATTGTTTTCGTCCAGCTTGCGGTTTTCCACTTTGGCTGATTTAATCATCTGGCTGTTGTCTTCGTTACTGTCACACTCTTTCAAAAATCTGAAATGAAGGGCAGCAGCTATCTTTGATTAGTTTAATCAGTATAACTCCTCAAAAGTGTATTCTTTTCTTCTTCTCTTCTGCTTTGTAGTAGTATCTGCAACTTCAATAAGATGAAGAATCCGGGACATAAACGATGGTAGACACATTTGCAATGACAGCCGGCTCACTGGAATACAAGTAGGAAGCAGTTGCAGATATAGCTTGATTGAACAGCAGCGCAGGTGCAGATACAGGTTAAAAACAGACAGTTATTGTCCAGCTACTTTGGGTAGCAGCGCAACTTCCTACACACCCAGTGTACATCTTCAAACAACAAGCAAGAATGGCATGAGTTCGAGCGAATGCGAGCCAACGGGCGGGCAAGCGAGTTCTAGCAAGTTTGAGTGCAGCGCGAGGCTGTACGTGGCAATATAACGTGGCAATACAACTGTAATTGCCACATTTTCTAGTTTTTGTTTGTTTATCACGCTGGGCGTGGCTGACCTTCAGGGAAACTTAATGCTTCAACAAAGTACAGCTTTGCCATTGATTAATTGATTTTCACTGGGTTTGGGCTGATTTTAGAGGTAGAAACATGGTTTGAAATGGCCACCATTCTGTTTATTGGCCGGTGAGTAGAAGTCACGTGAACGCCGCTGAATTCCAGACATGGGCGCAGTTTTACGACACTTTCACATCAGACTGTTGAGTGAAGATCGACAGTGCTGTGAGTCTTGGAGAGATGTCAAGCTCTGAGATCGCACAGTGTATACTGTGAGGGATCGTTTGGAGATTTGCCATGAGAGTAGGAGTGAGTTACCAAGTGACACAACTGGCGAAGTCCTGGTGCTAGTCCGCTGAGTCATTCTCCTGTGTTTTTCGCCACACTGTGACACTGCCATGAGCTGTCTGACGAATGATATGCTGACCACCACGTCCAGTTCAGGTACTGATTGCTATGACAATTGACGGCAGTCATTATGGACTGTTCGCAGCCTGTCCTACGATGTCAGTAGTCCATTTTGTCGGTGTCCTTGCCACGGCACGACTGCTGCTCTGCACCTGCTGCTTACCGCTGCCTATGCAGTTTGGGTGAAATTCTCCGTTTTATACTATGTTATAGACTCCTCTTCCCTGTTTACCTGTTAGTATTCTCTTATTACTTATTAAGTATTGCAGTAACAGTTACATCATCACGTCAAAGTATTTGTATCAGTGTAAATGTAAGCATGGTTGCACTATTAACTGTTGCACTAAACTACAAGGTGGTCCTAAAACACTGCAACCTCTTGTCACTTTCCTTGTCTGCTGTCATTTGTTACACTGCAAGTCAGTTACATTACAAGTGTGCATACAATGTCAATTACACGGTAATAGGTTATTGTTCGCAGACACAGTTCACAACAACTAACTGTCGTCTTTACCCCGTCAAGTATTCCATATACAACTTATGACTTGTCCAGTCTTTATCCACTTGTCAGTCATCTGTCACCATGGCTAATGCTAAGCCTTTCGCTAGTGAGATCGATGCTGCCAGGGCTGGACCTCTTAAGTGACACTGCCAAGACTAATGACTTGGACTCATTTACCATTTCAGATGTTAGTGTCATGACAGTTGCAGAACTTCGCATTTAGCTCCAGAAGTGTGGCAAGATCCCTACCAGTACTAATAAGCCTGCCTTATAGGAGGCATTGCTTAAAACTACTGCTGAGCCACCAACTGTTGCACAGGACCAGTAGCCTGCAGCACTGACTGTTCAGTCTCACCTTGTGGATGAAGACCCTCGTCTTCGTGTCAGGATGTCGTCAGGGTTGACTGCTGGTTCTACAAACGCACAGCTTGAGATGGAGGAATGCCATATTACAATGAGCTGGAAGCACGAAAGCTAGAAGCTGAAGAATGATGACAAGTACCACAACAGGAAGCTGAAGAACGTTGACAGTTACAAGAATTGGAAGCTGAATGTGAGGAACGCCAACATGAGTTTGAGATGAGAGGACTTAAAGGCACAGCCTTTTCCACCAGCCACTGGTGACCAACGCTTTCGTATTAATGCTATTATCAAACTCATCCCTAAGTTTAATGAGCACAACTTAGAGTCCTTTGTCTTGTCACTTGAAAAGATAGCCCAGTGAAATGCTTTTCCAGAGGACACATATGCAGCTATTCTTCATGATCACTTGACTGGTAAAGTACTGAAAGTCTTCATCAAGTTGTCCGTAGAGGACTGTCAAAATTACAGAACACTGAAAGCTGCTTTGCTGACTGTGTATGCTGTTGTATCAGAGGTTTACTGGCAGTGTTTCCGAACTCTGAGTAAGCATCACTCTGAGACATTTTCCGAATTCGCTTTCCATTTGTCAGCTCAGTTCCGTCGTTGGTTTGCGAGTGATGAGGCCTATGACAATGTTGAACATCTTCGTGAGCTGATACTGCTTGAGCAGTTTAACACTAGCCTTGATTCTGAGTTACGCAGCTGGCTGTTAGATCAGAAACCAAAGAACATGTCTGAAGCTGCAAGGCTAGTTGACCAACATGTTGCCATTCATACTGCTGGTCATTTTAACGAGAGTTTGCACAACTGGAAATTACAATCACACGTACAGGAACATTCACCACGTAAACATCAGTCGCGTCGGAATAAGCTATCGAGTGACACCTCTTCTGATAGTGAGTAACCTAATGCTCCAGGTGGCTCTAGAGGTCAGAAAAGTAGTGATGCTACACACAATTTCAAGGCTGTCTCTGAATAATTTGCACTCCATACCCTGTTCACAAAGGTCTGGATCACAGGCAAGGTCCCAGCCGACTGGAGGGATGCCATTGTTGTTTCTCTGTACAAGGGCAAAGGGTCCAAATCAAACTGCTCCAGCTACAGATCTATATCTCTGATGTCTGTACCAGGCAAAGTGTTTACTGACATTATCCTCTGGAGACTACAACCCCTGCTGCATCGACAACAGCATCCACAGCAGTCTGGATTCACAGCTGGTCACTCAATGGTGGATGCTATTCTTGCTCTGTGGCATCTGTCACAGTTGCACAGGAAGCAATATGGAAGGCTCTTCAGGGTAAGCATTTGCCGCCGTTCCCAATCAGTCGGCAGTCTGATCAAGGACTTACGCACCTGAACTAAGTCATGCGTCTGAGTTGGCAGGAGTTGCACGGCCTCGTTCCCTACATCTTCAGGGGTCCTACAAGGTTGTGCCCTGGCACCCATCTGCTTCGCATTGCCATTGGCTGGATCATGTCCATATGTGCAGACAAGGCAGGTGTCAATGACGGACCGTCCCTGTTCACAGACATTAACTATGCAGATGATGCAGTCCTGTTTGCTGAGGACGACGTTCAGTGTACGTCCATCATTAAATCATTCAATACTGCTGGAAACGCTATGGGCCTCCACACATCCTGGGCAAAAACTAAAATTCAAACTGTTGCCTCTGGACCTTTGCCACCTTTCTGTACCTTCACCACCTTTCTGTGTCATATCAGGACATAAGTGGAAGTGGTCATTAGGTTTACATATCTCGGCAGTGATGTTGACTCACCAGAAATTCTCAGGAGGATTGGCTTAGCCTGATCCATTATGGCCCAGCTGGATCGTGTCTGGAGGCAGAGTCGGCGGAGTAACACTACTGTTTCGCATCTGGAGGTATTGAATTGTAGATGTGCACCTGTATAAAAAATTTTGGGGTAGCTCTTTGCGTACGGACACACCACCGTATCAAATCTGCTTGTAGTGCTAAAAGTCGGTCGAAATTAGTAAGCCTGTGCGCACAAAAACCAGTATATAGCATGCAAGTTTTAGGCAAACTGATGTCTTTGCGTAAGGCATGGAACGTAGTTGTGCACCTGTATTATAGTTTTCAGTTGCGCCCCCTAACAGTGGCATGGCAAAGTGACATACTTGAAAGTGCGAATTTTCCTAAATTTTCGCAATCATATTTTTTGCATTTTTGGCGTACCCTGTAGGAAAGCAACTAGTTGTATGTGCAGGATTATGCAAACTTGCTCTGGACTAGCCTTTTCTGCCAGTTTGCATTGCCGTCGATCGGCGATGCATTGTGTTTTTAGTCGAGATTGTTCTTGTTACTGTCATCGTTATGGTTATTACAGTGCATAAATGGGTGGCAGTTGGGGGCTATACGAATTTGCATTTCCAGGTGTCTCTCATCTCTCATGTCTCTATGGTGTTTATTGCTTAACAGATGATAACAGTGTTGTGGATTCAGTTCCTACATCTAATGCCAATGGTACTTGGAAACAAGGTCGTCAGCTTCTTAGACAGTAAGTATATTTACTAAGGCTGTACCGGATTTACTTTTGCCAAATCTGACCGGAGCCGGGTTTGTGACTTTGTAAAAATGTCACTCTCGTCAGTTACGAACATAAGACAGCTGAACTATACTATTCAAGTAAGGCATCTGTTCCTTTTAATTCCCGATGTGGACTCCAGAGTTGTAAAAATAGACCCACTCCGCTCGCTGACCGGATTTGGAAAAAAGGCTGGATTTTGGCTCCAGCTTGGTTCCAGCCGAAATCTGGCCATTTTTCCAAATCCAGCTGAAATCCGACATCCGCCTGGACTCAGGACCAGAGCCAAAATCTGGTACAGCCCTAGTATTCGCAGTGTACGTATGTCATTATTATACGAAGAATACTCTGCTAGACAATTGATCACATTATTTCTGGAGAAATGTTGTAAGTTGAGAAGTATTTTTAGTTATTGCCACCCAAACACATTGTGTTGTTAGGGCAGCTATTGTTGCGACGTGGCTGTCTGTGTGTCTGTCATGTTGATGTATTGTGCCCAAACGACTGAGTCAGTAATCACGTTTTTTTTATGAGATTGTAATCCAGCCATTCTAGTTTTCCCATATAAAATATGAACCCAGTAGATCGAGGGGATCCCCCTCATTGAGGGCGTCAAATGTCGGGAATATGTTTTTCTCACAGTTGTGTGGCGGCCTCTGACGAATATGTTTGTACAATCGATCGGCACAGCTGAGCTCTTGTTTGTTTAAGAAGCTTCAAGCATCCAGCGGATGACCACTAATCAGTGGTGACTGGTGAGTTAGGCTAAAAGTATGCATTCAGCTAAAGTCAGTTCTCAGGTTTCAGGTCAGTGGTCCCAGTATTGTCTGCAGATGGCTCAGTACTTGTAACTGATTGGAGTCTTATATTACAACATTGGGCTGAACTCATTGGACGACTTCACTTTTTGTTTAGTCATTTCGCTAATCAAAAAGACTACACGGAAAGCTTAATCTGAGCTCCAAAATTCTGACTGAGTCTGAACCCAGATTTAATTAGAATTAAGCTGAATCAAAAGTGGGCGTGGCAGACAAGATTTTTCTGTTTTTCTGTTTCATTGTCTGATAAACCGAAACTTCAGTTAATACTCTATGGTGTTTATGGCTTAACAGATGATAACAGTGTTGTGGATTCAGTTCCTACTTCTAATGCCAGTGGTATTTAGTGTTATTTAATTTGCTAATCACTTGCCAGAAAATAAGACTGTAATGAGTCATTAGTGATCTAATATGGTGTAGTTTAGCGGTATTAGTAGTATTTTGTTCCGTTGAGCATTTCTAAATCAGTAAACATTAAGGAAATTTGCCTGTCTGCATGCATTGCAAACTGAGGACTGACATCGCCTTTTTCAGATTTACTGGTGAGTTTTCGCTAATGAAACCGCTCGGCATTTTGATGAGTCAGTAGTTTTGACTAATCAAACCACTTAGTCAGAACTGAAAACCTGACTTCACTTATTGGTTTATTTTTGATTTAGCACAATGTTTGGACTAAGCAAATGACTGAAGCAAAAAGTGAAGACACCCATTAAGTCGTTGCTGTGCCTTCGCCTTCCAGTCTGCGCATCTCAGTTTCTGTGCCTGTAGACATCGGTCACCAGAGCAAAGGCAGCGTTCATTTCCTGCCCAGATGTCAGAGCAGCCCTGTTTAGGGATAGCACCACTCTCTTCCGCATGAAAGGGGGGATATAAAAGGTTCCTCAAACAAAGCTGGACTCCACATCGTCTTGGTGGCCAGCCGTAGTGAACTGGGTATCCAGCTTGTGGTCGCAAAACAAAGAACAATTACTTCTGAATGAAGCTTTCCTCATGGAATTTCTGTACTCGTGTTGTATGTTGGAAAAAAGCATTGCATGACAATGCTTTTCTTCAACAGGCCCGAGAACATGGGTGCTCAGTTCACATCACCTGTGTTCATAGCTCAGGTACCCATGTTCATCTCAAATGCTGTGCCACATGACCTGTAAGTGGGTTTTTAGTCCATTTTGGTGCCAAAATCCACTTTTTGAGGGCAAACATAAGGGGCTAAATATTAATATTTATTTTCTAACCCCGTAAAGGCACGTCCTTGCCTGAGACTGTTGGTTGACGCTTAGGCTGGTCAGTGGTCTCCATAAAAAGTATATATGATGTATAATAGATACACCATGTCCACATAAAAAAGTCCACTTTATAATCAGGTCTAACTTTGTCAAATCTTCACCAATTTTAAAAATGTATTCACTATTTGAAACTTAAAGTACATGAAATTCACAACAACACATATATATTACTTTCCACCACACCTTGAGTATGTTGCTGCACTACCTTGGGAAATTGGAAATACAAATTTGCTGCAAATCTGGAAGAAACTGCAAACAATGCATTGATTTGTACATGCATCCATTTTAATGCATCTCGCTTACTTACCTATTAGTCACTTACTTATTACTTCAGTTTTTGGTTTCTGTGAAATATTCTTTGGGACACTTTTATGTAAACATTCCTAAATGCTGACAACGCCTCTGCATATCGTGCATGCGATATTATACGACTTCTGGAGCAGGCAACACCTCTTTCAGTTGACCAGATCTGTGGCTGCCAAGCAGCCCCAACTTTAATCTGGTCTACTACAAGATGAGGGGCGTCATCTGGCAGCGAGATTATCAGTCACGAATGCACAACATTGATGAAGTAAAGCAGCACTTAGTGAACGTTTTGCATGGCATACACCACCACATTGAGAGTGCAGTTGACGAGGGATGTGGGCATCTTCAAGCATGTGTGCGGGTAAATTATGAGCATTTGATAGCTGTCATGACAGTGTTGATATTCTTTCAGCCATAAAACAGCAAATGTTTCGTTTTTTTCATATGCAATGCAATTTCAAAGTTGTATCTTTTGTCATTTTTAACCAGTCAGTATTTCTGAATTCCTGAGGTAATGCAGCAACATACTTGAGGTGTGCTGGGAACTATTACAGGTATTTTGTTGTAAATTTCATGCGCTTTGCAATAATGAAATAATTTGAAAATCAGTTAACATGTGACAAAGAAAGAGCTGATACAAAGTGGCACCTTATTATGTGGACACGATGTGTGTGTGTGTGTGTGTGTGTGTGGTGGCTATAACTAGCGGGTTATCACGTGGATGTAAGCAGTTGTGATAATCTTTAGGAATTGCTTTAGGGACTTCAAATCTGTTCAAGATCAAGTTTTGCAATTTGCCATCAACTTGACTTGTTGCTGTTTACAGTGCTGCGCTACCATACAGTCTGTGTGGAAAACTATTTTAGTTTGTCAGTTGTTGTTATGTGTACATCTAGAAGTACTGTTGTGTGTAGATATTTGCAGGAGATTGGTTACACAGACACGATCATTGACGTGCGTTCTGTGCGTGTTAGACAGCTACTTGGCTTGCCGCCACTTGCTGATTCTGCAGCAGTTGTTAATGGTGAGCCACAACAGACAGCTGGCAAGAGGCCAGATGAAGCTCTGGGAAGACGGTAATGCTTTTGCGTTTGATGTACGTATTACTATCAAGAGTCGAAATAACTTGTCAAATTTATAATAAGTTAGAAAAATATAGTATCATTGTACACCCATCTTAAGATGGAACATATTGTGTTATGAATGTAAAAAACGTTTAAATATTTTGATGTTTTGATAGAGTTCTATCTGATGTTTCACGACTAATATAGTTCATTCCGTTCTTGGATAAACACGTGGGTGACAGGTAAAGCTGTGTGATCACTTGCCACTTCTGTTTGAGGAGCTGCTGTATGAATTGTCCTCTACCTTTTTTTACTACAGTGCAGCCAGATTTTACTGACCGGCATTGGTGAAACAGTACATAGAAATCCATTGAAATATTGAATTTTTGCAGTTTTGGATGTGCCACATTGTCGTCTATGACTGGTTTTTTTAAAGGTTGTTTTTACTTTTATTTTTTGTATTTTTATTATTTTTATGGTTTCTACATAATAAGTGTTACCGAAATTGGATAACCCACTTCCTGGCCCTAACATTAATTTGTCGTTTCTACTGTGCGGGCAGATAGGTAGGAACTGCTACATGGGTTTTGTTGGCAATTTCGTGTGCTTTGGTCAACATTTGACAGAGTTAGAGCCAAAATAAAAGTGGCACAGTTTTTATGGCCCAAGGTGTATAATGTATACTGGATGGTGCAAAGCATTCTACCCCGTTTTCACTCTCAAACATTTAATCAAACATCTGTCGTCTGCTGTTAAAGGTGCCATGTTAGTTATAAATGATGACATTTAGGACGTCATGCACTTGTTTACATTCAGCATAGAGTATTTAATCATGGCACACTACCTAGTCCCCAAGGAAAATTGCACTGAAAAAAATGCAAAAATTGTGCAAAACATGAGAAAAATTGCGGAAAATTGTACAAAAGTTGTGGGCAGATGGCTAATTCACACTAATCTGGTAGTGACTGTCAGTAAAAATAAACAAATACAATGAAACTGATGTCTGTGTAGCAATGTTTAGCCATAAAGCAGATTATTAGGCTAGTCTACAAGTTATTTGCTAAATATTTCATACTGTCGAATTCCAGTTTGTTAAACAGACAGCTGTCAGTGCAGAAAGTTGAGCATGGGTTGCACAGAAGTTGCGCATGCCGTGGCAAAAATTGCACGATTGTGAAAAACGTCAAAATTGTGCTCCACAAGGTTGCAATTTTATGGGGGACTATCTAGCTTAATTCAGCTTGATTTGATATTGTCATATTTTTGTTTCTTTTGTTTGCGGCAGGTTTTTGGCTGCGGGCAAAAATTTGGCTAATCCGGATATCCGGCAGCAGCTAGGAACACTAGTCCACCTTTGATTAAAAGTAGGGCTGTGGAATTTATGCATAATGAACACATTAGCGCATTACAGAATTAGGCACGATTAAAGAATTGACGCAATAACAAAAAACCTAAAACAATTATTACTACAAGCTTTGCAGAATTGAACTACATCCGTCTGCTGGAAATATGCCGGGATACCAGGACAGAGGCAGTTAACTGCGATACTAAGGGGACCAGGCTGTACTAACTGAGATTGTCGTCTGTCAGTGTGGGCCAGCCGTGTGCCAGCCACGTGCGACACTGAGACCAGTAACCACTGGCGTGTGATAGCAGCTTGCGTAATGTAATGTAATGTGAATTTGTAGAGCGCGTATTCATAAAATCTCGCACGCGCTAAACACTGTGGTGCCGACGCTGTTGTGCAAATAGAACTGTCTTTAAGTGCCGTCGGAAGCAGGCATCGCTGATTGTCGGGTCTCTGATGCGACAGGAGGACTGTTCCATGCTGTGGGACTTGCAACAGAAAATGCTCGACGGCCATATGTGGTCATTCTGTAACGTGGGACCACCAGTGTGTTCTGTTGAGCAGACCGAAGACGCTGCCATGACACAATAGCGCTGACTGGGATGACATGGTTCGACAAATAGTTCGGTGCACGGCCATTCAGACACCGATGAAATAGTTATATATTTCATGCATTTACTGCAGCAGGAGCAACACAAGTCTACATGAATACAGTGTGAGTTATAAGTGCATTAACCCACAGTTAAAAAGTTAACACATGCATTAACATGATTGAAAAATTTAATGTCTCAACAGCTTTAATTAAGAGGCAGTCTTGTTTCAGAAATAGTTCTGCTGTGATTGTGACAATATCCTGATGGAGCAGTGCTTGTACTACTGTAGGACAAATGCTAAGAAAATGCCGGTGTCACTGGCTGAGTCTGCACTGCTGAGCACTGAGGAGTCCATCGTGGCAACGTTTGACTTCCTGGCAAGTGAGACTGTCATTGATGAGGAGGCGATGAATGACGGCGAGAATGATGATGTTGTAACTGACGATGACAGCACTGATGACCGTCTACTTGTCAGACGAGCACACATGAAGGTCAGTCAGCGGTGCACGATGTTCAACAGTAATGTACCTTGACCAAGGAGGAATCCCTTGGAGAGATTTTCAACAAAATTGGCCTAGCTAGCAGGTCATCTCATTGACATAAGCAGCTGTGATAATCTTCATTTGCGTGCATGCAGCCGGCGTCTTTGTCTGTTAATGTGTAATTACTGAAAAATTTGTCAATATTTTATACATACTGTTACAGAATTTTTCGTGAAGATTTTGTGCAGTTGTTTAATGAAATTACATTATTGTATAGATATATTCTTCAGCTCGCTTTAATTAAGTGCTGTTAAAACCCTTCACAAATTCTGATTTTTTGTGTAATTGTGCAAGAATTGTGGAATTATAAGTGAGTCAGTAAGTGAGTAAAATTTGTGTTTGCTCAGCAGGCCTTGCAGCCTAAACTGTGCATTGCTTATGTTTTATAAGCTCTTCAGAATGCGCTTGTTACTTACTGTTTGTGTTGCAGTAAGTTCACTTAACTGTTATTTGGTCTCTAGACTTGTTGACTTGTTTCTAAAGACAAGTGTGTCCTGACATGTAGATGTAGAGGGTGCTCAGCAGTATGTAGACAACACACAAATATATATAGCTTTAACTGTTGCTAATCTTGCTGCACCATTATGCATTCTGTCTGACTCTCTTGGCATTACACAACTGGCTGTGCCACAACGGACTTCCGTTAAGTGGCAAATCTGAGTCCATCCTGATAGGTGCCCGTCAGCGGTTACGTTGCCTTCCAGATGTGACCGAACCTGGCATTACCGGTTCCAACATACCTGTTCCTAAAATGATCACAACGCTTAGACAATAACTGGACATTAAACCGGCATGTACGTAAACTTTGTAGTAGCCTTCACTTTCATACCTGTGCTTTGCGCCACATCTGACCGGCTCTGACTCCATGGCTGCAACATTAGGAGCATCTTTGGTACAATCTTGTCTGGACTATGTAAACTCCATCTTATATGGAACATCAACATCTAATAGCCACAACCTGCAGTGTGCACAGAACGCTTTGGCTCACACAGTCCTATACACACACCATGACTTGTCATCTCAGACCCGAAATGAAGCTCTGCGCTGGCTGCCAGTTCGGCAGAGAATTGTGTTTAAAGTCGCAGTCCTCACTTATAAAAAACACTCCACACCCAACAACCTCATTGTCTGTTACACCCCTGTCAGCCTTTCCATGCTCTGCATTCTGCACACAAACTTCGGTCAACGCTCCTTCAGCAGAAACCTGGAAAACCTCCCCGACACAGTCAGAAACTCACCATCCCTCACCACATTTAAAACTAGCCTTAAATCTCACCTCTTTAACCTGGTCAATAAATACTATGCACAACTGCCTTCTACATATGGTCACTGTCCACGCCTCAGATTCGATTTTTTCAACTATGCAAAATTAGGCCATAGGGTCACGGGTGGGGTATGTGACTTAATTTTGAATTTTGCGACCCTCCTCGTATCTCCGTAATGGCTACAGCTAGAAACTTGAAATTTTGCATGCATACAGAGGGATGGGGGCCCTAACAAAAACTATGCAACAGTAGGTCCTATGCAGATCCATGTCTGGGTCACATGACCTACTTTTAACTTCTGCGATCACCTACATATCGTAGGAACAGCTATAGCTGTAAAGTCCAACGTGTGCAGTGTGTGTAGTGCATTCGATGCAGCCTTTGCCAAATTACTCTGGCCTCTTGTTAATATAATTATAAGCATTTTCCAGTGTTACATGGACATGTGTTTGTTGCTAGGGTTCTGAGCTGACAGTTAGTGCAGATGAATTAATGAGTGATTCGGACACAGAAGAAGCGTTAGCTGAGTTTGACTTCTTGGTCTCTGTCAGTCATGATGGTGCTGGTGAGGCTCGCAGCCATGTCGACACTGACTGGGGTAATGTCTCGGTGTTGTATTGCTCAGTTTCTGGTGTTGTGGGTCACCCTTTCCTTATAGCCTACTTAGCTGTTAATTTATATGACTGGTAATATGTTACTGTGGAGGTCCCAAAAATTACCAAGAAACAGCTTTGAAACAAGAAGATAAGTAAGTAAAAGTAAGTAAAACGTGAATTTATATAGCGCATATCATTTTAAAAAAAACTTTTAATGCGCTGGTGACATTAGTAGAGACTAAAAAGTATTGTCTTGAGAAACTGTTTAAAACTGTCAAAACCGCACGCTGGATCTCTCAGCTCGCCCAGCAACGAATTCCAGACCGTTGGACCGGCAACTGAAAACGCCCGACGGCCGTATGTATTGAGT
>Ga0126335_1000757_pt1 | contig 16528 bp, 6 predicted proteins | sample OlaspJWI45metaG_FD_108409 | JGI IMG/M metagenome (GOLD analysis project Ga0126335, IMG submission 108409) | Marine gutless worms symbiont microbial communities from Oahu, Hawaii - Olavius sp. 1 OAHU.JWI-45 metaG | ecosystem: Host-associated > Annelida > Digestive system > Unclassified | place... | reverse complement strand
GTGGAACAGTCTGCCAGATTTCGTCACGGCGTCAACTTCGCTGCCCATGTTCAAGCGACACCTGAAGACTGTACTGTTCGCGAAAAGCTACTAAACACTGGGTGTTTCCGACGACTTGAACACTTTCCATCGCACGTCATTTTTTAAATTTTGTACGGTGTCCTTGCAGTCGTTTTTGACATTATGCCACCTTAATCACATTCGTTTACTAACTAACTAACTAACTATCCTATCTACTGCTAAATTTGAAGCTGACAGCTTTAGCCGTTTGAGAGTTATTCATAGCGATCTGCAAATTTAAAATGTAGCCACGTGACTTATTTTTTGCCCCCTGTGACCCATATTTGCGCTTATGGATAGTACTCTGTGTAGGCAATGTCCCTACCAAATTTAAAGTCTATATTGTAGCCATTCCGGAAATATAGACGAAATTCCAAAATTGAAGTGTAGGTGAATGTGACCTACTTTTGTGCTGCTTATCTTCTACTCTTTACCGTTATCCTATGTGCTAAATTTGAACCCTACAGCTTTAGCAGTTCGAGATATTCACAGGGGTCCGCAAATTTAAATTCTAGGTCACCTAAATCGGGTCACGTCCCCTTTGATCTAGTTTTTGCATGCCGTCAAAATTACTCCTCGTAGTCGATGCATACACCTAATTTGAAATCTCTAGCTTTAGCCGTTCCAGAGATATCAGGGTCTGTATATGAAAACTTTGGGCGTCGTTCACCATCTTGGGTTTGAACCTTAGTGAGTTTTCACAATTCCGCAGCTTTCCGGGAGCCACAGAGTACTAACTTGTAAAATTTGTACGCAATCTGTCCGCGTGCTTCTGAGATAGAGCGATGTAACTGTTTTTCCAATTGTCGCACTTTAGGGGCCCCAATTGGGCAAATAGGTAGAGTTGGGGGTCCTATAGCTGCGCGGGATCTGTGACAGATAAGATTCCAGACATCGGCGCTCTACGCTATTGTTTTAGATTTTTAATTTTTGTTCCATTTTTAAGGCGAGTGGGGTCGAAAATCGGGCAAAAATTCGCACTTTTTGACCCTCTATAAAATAGGGGAGGGCTGATGGAGATGTCTATAGGGATTATTCGTGCCCCTCTCGGTTCTAGGCGCATGTATACTTTTTACCCAACGACAATCGGCGGTCTGGTCACATTAAGTGCGGTTGACTAAATTTGAAGCCTGCACCTGTAGCCATTCCGGAAACAATGACGGAATTCCAAAATTTAAAAGTTGGTCAAGGTGACCTAGATTATGACCCCTTTTGACCTACTTTTGTACCGTTTATTTTCTACTCCTTACAGTTACAGTCTGTATACTTGCTAAATTTGAAGCTTCAGCCGTTCGAGAGATATTCACAGGCAGCCGTGTATTTAAAATCTAGGTCACGTGAACTAGGCCACGCCCTCTTTGACGTAGTTTAAATTGCATGCCGTCCGTATTACACCGCGTGGTCGATGCATACACAAAATTTGAAGTCTCCATCTTTGGCCGTTCCAACGATATCGGGGTCCGTGTATTAAAAATCTGGACGTCGTCCGCCATATTGGATTCTACCCTAAGAGGGTTTTCACAATTCCGCTCTTTCACGGAGCCACAGGGTAGCAATCCTGTAAAATTTGAACGCAATCTGTCCACGTGCGGCTAAGTTAGAGCGATGTAACCGTTTTTCAAATTATCGCGCTTTAGCGGCTCCAATTGGGCTAATGGATCGCAGAGTTGGGAGGCCCTACATGCACGGGGTCTGCGGCACATGAGAGCCCAGACATCGTTGCTATACATTATTGTTTTAGATTTTTGAATTTTTGCTCTGTTTTCAAATCACAGCGCTCGGAATGCGAGTGGGTTCGAGAATGGGCAAAAATCCGTACTTATCGACCCCCTGTAAAATGGGGGAGGGCTGGTGGAGCGGTCTGTGCCACACCTCGGTTCTAAGCACTGGTATACATACTTGTTACCCGGCGGCGATCGGCGGTTTCGTCACATTAAGTGCGGCTGTATAAAAAGCATGAAAGTAAAATATATAGCCTCCGGCAACTACGGTTGCCGTCGGCAAAATAATCACACTGTTAGTCAGAGCAGTGGCTTCAAGAGGTCTGTTCAACCGCGCGAGCTATACCTGTTTGGTGTAAATTCGACGACCTTTTTGGCTGATGCTTAGGCCTACTGTTTCGCGACGACCTTTCGCTCTCGAAGCTCCAGCTTATCCTCGCCGAGCACGTAAAAAGCAGCGTTGTTCTGAGCCATCGCTTCGAGCAGTTTGTAGCATAGCATAAAATCCGGCGGTTTAGGCTGTATAGACCAGAGGTAGAATTTTCCGCATTTTCAGCACAGTCAGCACTTTGCCCACCTACGGCATTCCAACCCTCCAAACTTTACATTGGCAACAGCTGTCGGCTTGGAACGTGTTGACGCTGCATTCCAAACCAAAGTTCTGGAGTGTCGGCACTTGTCACCCAGGCAACGACATTCCAATCCCCTTAACAATGGTTGCTACATCCAGAAGACTCCTTTTACTCCTACTTACAGAGGTCACGGCTGTTCTTAGTGTTCTACACTGACGTTGCACGACGTCTTACGAGCAACGATTGTTACACAAAAATAACGTAGACCTACCGTGCACCATCCCACGGCTGTAGAACAGGGTTTTTAAAATTCTAGGTTTTTAAAGGTTGTTGAAAACCTAAAACTACCTAAAAGTTAAATTTTAGGTGTTTTAGGTTGTGTTTTTGTTTATTTCGTATGTTAACAATAGTACACTGTACTTTGTCACTTTGTAACGTTTACGTAGAGTACTAGATTTGTCTTTAGTATTTAAATATAGGCCTATTCAGATGGATCAATGTAGAAAATGTTCCCTGACGTCATTGCGTCACCGGTGCATGTCAAGTTTTCAACAAGGAATATTACGATGCTCATGAATTGACTAAAGCGACGGATGAATGTACTGCAGCGGTAGCCTGTGCGTGAATTATGCGTGTGACTAGCGTTGACACCGCACGGCAGCAGCGTGCGAACGATTGATCAACGTGCTCTAGCTATGTACACCGTCGCTGCTAGGCCTAGTGCTAGGAGCTAGGAGCAGGCGCAGCCTATAGGCCTACCTGGCAGTGGCACTGAAGTCGGTCTCTGTCTGTACATGTCTGCTGCCGCGCCACATTCCAACGAGCGGTGCGCGCCGTCGTACAAACGTTGCCATACAGACGCGGTCGTGTCAATTACAGGTGGTCGAGCATTGTGACATAGAATGAAGTTTTGTACGAAAGGCGTCGTCTTGTGTCGTTCTGTTGTCGTCATCGTCTTCAGCGTCTCAGTCTGCAGCCGTCGTGCTCACGCTCAAGGTAGTCAAGCTTATTTAGTCATAGTGGGCTTAGACATATCATTTAGCTGCCGGACAACGTAAGTATATATGGCAATGGTTTGCAATAGGTCCGGTGCTGATAATCGCCATTTTACGACTTACAAACGACAGCAAATAGCATTAAATACATAAATATAAAGCAATAATCTACCGGAAAGCAATCATACGTTTCAGCCGTGGCTGAAGGTTGTTATGGCTAATTAGAAATCATTTTGCTACTGCTATAAAGTTGCTCTCACTAATCACTCTTTGGTTCATATGTTGTCAGATTAATCAAACTCGATAAAGACTGAGTCCACACTGAGTTCTAATGCGGCATATTGGAAGTTTGACACACGCTGAGTGTATTAAGTCAGTTGTGTGCATTTTATTAAGTGTTGACGTAGGTCTGTATTGCCGTGCTACATACTGATGTAAACAGCTATAAACTTTTTCAGTTACTTGTAACCTTAATTTTTTTTTCAAATTTACGCATCGGTCGCATCATTCACAAGAGCGTTTACATATAAAGTGGGTATGATCTAGGCTGTGACATTGAGTTCAGCTATTCTTTATCGAGTTTGATTAATCTGACAACATATGAACCAAATAGTGAGAGCAACTTTGTAGCAGTAGCAAAAATATTTCTAATTAGCCATAACAATTTTCAGCCACGACTGAGACGTATGATTCGGCCTTCGATAAAATTTAGAAAACTCTTGTATATTAGCTGCTTTTATATTAATTATGCCTACCTCCGATCTGATTCAAACGTTTCAGAACAGGGCCTGTGACCTACATGATCATGTGCCTAGCTGGCACTCACGAGGCGTTTAGGGCTTTTGCGTGGGGCGTTTGGCCAGCGCGTTGTTTAGACCTGTATGCGTCGCACGTGCTCATATACCGGTAAATGTATGCATTTCTTTGTAGTGTTTTAATGTGAATTTTATTTCATTTCTAAACAATAGCAAACGATGTTAGAAAGGCAGAAAAGGCTTAATTTTCTACCGAAAATGCAGTCTGTTACTGTTAATTACTGTACTCTACTTAGTGCGACAACTGATTCTCTGCAGCCATTCTGTGTGGGTCACTAACACTGTATGCAGCTTATTCAGATATTTTTTCATAATTCTATTTGCTGCTTATACAGTTAACAGACTAATTTTTGGTGGGTTTTTTCCTAGAAATTTTCGGCCTTCTGTAACATTATCTGCATCAAACCTTTTCGGTAAAAATAGTTCAGATAAATTCGCTAGGTGGCGCCATCGTTCTGTTTGCTGCTTATTGTTGTAGGCCCGTTTTTGCCCGTCTTGCAGACATTGTTGGCCTGTTGTTTTTCGCACTGCGGGTCGTTGCCCGGACTACTGAGGCGTGTCGCTGACAAGTGCGCCTATTGTTCTCATCGGCGCACTTTTATCTCTGCGTCTGCGCGTCTGACGTGGCTGTCTGAATTGTCTGAATACCTGACCGGCAGAGGCTATAGACCTATCATCACGAGCGTGAGCTGGCTGTCTGAAGTGTGCAGGACAGTCACTTTACGTCTGAGAAGCGTAGGAGTAAGACGTACTGCAGTGTTACTGTTGCAGTCGAACAGTATCTAGACGAGAAAGTTCTGCCGTTTTGACGAGGCGAACTTTCTGCTATCGAACTTCAGCTATTGTGCTGATGCCAGCTGAGGAGACAAGTCGCATATTGGTGGGACGTCGCCAACAGTCACTGGTGTGGTGCTGACTGGGGGACGTTGTCTCGCTGACAAGTTCGGACGCCGACAGTCTCGACAGGGATCATTGAAGCCGCCGCCATCTCGCCGCGGAGTCTGGTGTTCCTGACTGACGCTACCATCCATGTTGCTGCGTATTCTGCTGCTTTTCTATTTGCTGTTTTAGTTGCCGCAGTTTCGCCTTTTGGTTTCAGTTGGCCCTATAAATAGCAATAACTTTTCTGGGACACTCGTTGTGTATAACACTGTGTTATTTAATTTATTATATGTTTGGTATTATAATAATCGTTATCCCTTAGACCGAGCCGTGTTCTTTGGTAGCTCCAGCAGCGTATGTAATATTTGGGGGATCGTCCTGGATTAGAGCCGTTGATGGTTTCCGTTTTGGGGATCAAATCGTTAATCCTCGTTCAGAGGTTGTGTGGAGGTAGCCGTTGCCTTTAAGCTAGCTTTGCGGCTTGGTGAGGCTGAGCCCCGTATAGCTGTGTATAACTTTAACCTCTGAAATCAACAGTAAACACGAGCTGAAATCATCGTTTTTACTTTTGCGTAGTGTAGCAGTATATTTTGTTCAGTAGCTGTTTGACGTCTGTTCCTTATAGCGCTGTACTAAGCTATCATTAGTGATTGCTAGTCGTAGTGACTAGATTGCTGACTTTCTAGATAGCTTAGGTTTATTTAAGGGACGGTTGTCTGTATGTAGAAACCTAGAGCTCACCGTACATCCCACCTTGGTTGCTAACTATAGTACCTTAGCCTTGGGAGGCCCATGCCTTAATATTTGAGTCTGCACAATGCAGTCTGTTATTTGTATTTGAGCCATAGTAGTTTGGTGGTTTAGCCGTATTGGCTGTGGCTTTGTGTTTGGGCCAGCCGGCCAGGTTATCATTTTTTAGTCTTCAACTTCTTGCCAAAATGTCCAACACACCTACCGTTAAGCCTTTCTTCAGTAGGGAAACTCTGGTCCAACGACCACTCTTGTCTATTGCCGACGTGATGTCCATGCCTATGAAGGACTTAAAGAGTTGAGTGCTTACGGTTGGAGATTCCATCCATTAGTCTAGATTAGAGCGCCATCCAGAAGCGGCTCATGAAGCACATAGTAGCTAAGGCTACGTCCACTCCTGTGAGCCTTGCGGGAGCTCGTCCAGTTTTGGCAGCCGTGGACCCTGACCTAGTGGTGCCAGTCCCTGTGGCACCGACCCAGGAACTTCATGACACCCTGTACTCTCCACCTCGCCAGGGATATTCCATTCTCCAGCCAGGGTATGTCCAGAGTTCCGACCCCGCTGACCGGAGTTCAGGAGTGATTCAGTTCCAACAGGACCGGTTGCGACAGGCAGAGTTTAAGTCGTCTGGACAAGGACGGGCTTTGAAAGATTTGAGTCAGGCCATGGTCAAACTTTCTTGTGTTACTGACGACACGTGCGGCAGCGTTAATAACACGCTGCAAGGTGTCAGTAACAGACTTCGTCGCTTCAGCCAGTACGGCATTGCACTGGTCGACACGGGAGGTCACAAAGGCATGAACAAGTGTAGCCGCTGACTCAGAGTCAAGTGATCGTCGGACGCGTCTGAGCTGTCGCAACCAGTAAAAAGACGTTGCCGACACGTTAGACACATGCTGCTGCAGACTCAGGTCCGACAAGATTGTCACTCCTAACAGACGGACGTGGTGCCTAGGCCAACTCAGCCTTCCACCCTCAGGGTCGGTAAATGAGGACCAGCTTCGGCTGGGAATGCAACGGCAGGTATAGTTCATTCCATTCGTGGACAAACGCGTGGGTGGCAGGTAAATCTGTGTGATCCTTGAAAACGCGTGCCATAACTGAACGCCTCTGTCATGGGGGTGGCCCATAAAGAGTGTCATCTACCTTTACTTATGGAGCATGTAGACGCGGGCGGGTGCGTGCAGAGACTGTGAGCTGTGAAGTTGGTTTCTTCGGTGAGAACTGTTCACTGCCGTGCAACTGTCTGAATGGCGACGCCAAGTGCACGCTGATTGGCTGTTCAGACTACCAGTGTGACAGGGGCTGGCGAGGTGCTCCCGAATGCCAGATACGTATGTGTCTACCTTCCTAAAAGTAATTTGTCGAAGGCTGCATCGAATCCCCTCCCCTCATCGTAGGAGGATCAGGTCTGCCATTTAACACAATCCTTGGGCTCCTAAGAGTGTTCACGCCAAACAGGATCTTGATCCGTTTAGCCGTTTTTGCACAGTGAATTGAGCTGCGTGGCAGACTGACAGACAGACACCTCGCACATCGGTAACAATAGTCTGCATCTCATACATTCGATGCAGCCTAATGAGTAAATTTGTTTATCGCGTATTTTGAGTTGGACTATGTTTATTAGTATATTTCTATCTTTATTTTGTATATTACTGTTTATATTTATGTTCTCTGCCAGTGTGTATTCTGGTGAATAAAGCTGTATATATAAAACTTCTCAGATACGCCCGCGGCACTTAAACAGATAGTGTTTCAGACTGCCCGAATGTCCCAATCAGCTGTACGTTGAGTTGCAAATCAGCCGGCAAGCTGTTCCAAATATTGGCCCCAGCAACAGCGCAGTTTCGTATCCCAAGTCTAGTGCTCGTTCCAGTGTCAGCGAGGCAATCGGACGCAGCAGACCGGAGATGTCGGCTGGCCATTAACGTCACAGGTGCCAGATATGGAGGCGCCAGTCGATGCAGACACTTGTAGACCATCATCGTCTGTGTACGATGCGCCCACGAACTGGAAGCCACACAAGCATGACACCCATCTACAGCGCTGACCAATAAGTGACGAGCCAATAAGTGATGCGATGCAGACAAGTATAGGCCTACTTACGTAGATAGATCTGGACAGGAAGACTGAGAACAAATGCGGGTTAGCAGTCTGCTAGAGAATAGTGTGTGTCTGTGTGTGTGTGTGCACAGCGTGTTCGAGGACACAGTACGGAGTGAACTGTCTAAACGTTTGTCATTGTCGGCCGAATGACACCTGTCAGCCCGTCAACGGTTTCTGTAGTCCTAGTGGTCTCTGTGACCCTGAATGGGGTAGCTCCGGCTGTCAAATGCGTACGTCCAGCTGTCGTTGTACTCTAGTTAGACAATTGTAGCGTAGCTGTGGCGACCCCTAACGCTGATTGTAAACATGCTGCAACGAAATTCTGTATGGATATGAACTAGGGCTGTTTGACTTTAACAATTTGTACAATTGTTAATTTACAGCACTGAGTAAGCCTTGCGCCGCTATTTAGTAGCGTGTATATTACTGTGCTAAACTGCGTATGTTATGTTATGTTCATATGATGATTTGTGTTATATTATATGCTCTGTCCTGCGTGGCATATTGTGTAATCCAGCATTCGTGTTGCAATACAAATAAAACCATTATTATTATTAACAAAAGGACACAATCAGTGAGTATCTTTCATGCAGTTTCTTAGACAGAGTTAACTGTTGATGGCCAGTGCAGTTGGCTGACGACGAGACGTGATGTCAGAAGGAAACGCTCGCTCGAGAGTCATACAGTGTCAATGCGTGTGTGTGTGTGTGTGCACATAGAGTTGCCCAAGCTGGTGGAAGCGCCGACTGTGGCTAACATAACGTGTAGACATGTTGACGTCGTCTGGACGCAGTGGTCGGCTTCTAGTGACATTGGCAGTGACACACTTGACATTGCGTCATACACGTCAGTACATGACTGAGACGTCTGTGTGTTGTGTGTGAAATGTGTCGAGATCTCGTGTGTGGACTAGCCTTTCATGTTGATTGGCCTTGGCAACAATCAGAGTTACAAATTGTCGTAGTACAAACTATAGGCATACATTTCGTACAAGAGCAGTCTGTTACCTACTTGTTGAATGTCAACTTTTCTACCACCAACTATTTGCAAGTCGTCATGCCTGTCTATGAGACGGGCGGCGCCGGCGCGTACAAACAAGAATTGAATGTTATTGATGTTGAGTGCAGTGTGGAGCAGAGAGTCAACTACTCAGGAGACTCCGGCAGACTGTGGACGACAGTGTTGACAGTAGCAGCCACGTCAGCCAGCCTAGACTTGTACACAGTCAGAGTCAGTGTAAGCAATGAGTATGACAACATCGAGTACCGAATCATCAGTAACTGGCTTGACTTCGGCAAAGTACAGCCAGGCCGTGCCAGTCCTCCATCCATTGCAGTCCAACCAACCACACACTGCATCTGTATGTAGCCAATAAGTTCTGTATATACCAGTAATATCAGTAGGCAGTTTATACAATACAACGGCAAGGACTAATAAGTAATAAGGCTGTCTCATAGGAGAAAGCCTCTCGTGAGGAAACGACAGCTGAGTTAAATGTAGACGTTAAATGTATGCATCGGTGATGTAGTCAGTCGAGCCGAGTTCGTACGGTGTCTCCCATTCTGTGTATGTCGGATGCAATGATATACACAACTGTATGATATCAACAGGAAGACATCAGGGGACACTGCAGCTGTAGGCATAACCATAGGCGTAACCAGGATTTGAAGGTAGGGGACACTTTTGGCAAGGGTCTAGAGACAGTCTCAGAAGCCCTAGTGGAGGGTTAGTGGGCGAAGCCCCAGTGAAGCTAAATTTTAGTAGAATATCTTGCATTTTATTGCACAGTGTACTTATTTTGCACTACTTCCGTGACACTGTCAGAATAGGTCCACTACTTTTTCTGTCTGGATGGTTGGTGTAAAGGGCATCTAAACCAGGATTTAGCTGCGTTAGATTTAGTTTAGTACCAGTATTTTTAAACGAAAATGACTACGACTATAGCTATTTTTCTGAAGTCCACTTCCCTTGCATAATGTTGCTACACTACCTTGGAAAAATTAATTTGTGGTTTTGGAACCACTCTGGCCAATTTGTTCTGTAAATAGAGCAGTTAAATGGACTTCAAAACTTGAAAATGAGATATGACCAATGAAAGATTTTTAGGCTTCATCGAATGCATGAGATGCAGTCTATTCTTACTGATGTTCGCGGCGTCTGTCTGTCACGTGGTTCATCTCGGCTTCACTGTGCAAAAATGGCTGAACAGATCAAGATGCTGTTTAGGGTGAACACTCCTATAGGCCCGTGGAACATTGTGTTAAACGTGGGTCTTGATCCCCCACAGAGAGGGGGAGAGACCCAGTTTTAAATTTTGGGACCCCCTCTTATCTTCGGAATGGCTGAAGCCAGAGACTTGAAATTTTGCACGCATACAGAGGGGGGGGGGTTAACGAGAACTGTGCAAAAGTAGCCTAGGCCATAGGGGATCGGGGGCGGCGTCACATGACCCAATTCTGAATTTTGGATCCCCTCTTATCTCCAGAACGTCTGAAACCATAGCATTGAAATTTAATGTGCCTGTAGACTGGTGGGGGTTCTAACGAAAACTGCAACAGTATGCGGATCCGCATGTAGGTCATGTGACCTATTTAACTTCTGCAATCCCCTACATATCTTAGGAACATAGTTATAGAGTCCAATGTGTGCAGTGTGTGCGGTGCATTCAATGCAGCCTGCGCCAAATTACTTTGGCCTCTTGTTACTGTTGCATATTATCGTGATATTGTACTGATGCAAGAGATGCTGTCATTTACTGGCGCCAATGCCGTCGTGACGCTGACGTCTTCCAGCAAGACAGTGTGCCAGCACATCATGCACGTCAGACAACTGAGTTACTGCAGCGTGAAACTACGAAGTTCATCAGTCCGGACTTATGGACGCCCAATAGCCCCGATCTTATTCCTGCTAATTACCACATAAGGGGCATGATGCAGGATCATGTGTATCAGACACCAATTCAAGACATGGCCGATCTGAGACAATGCTTGGTTGACACTCGAAGTGGCTTCTCGCAAAGCGTTGTGGACGATGCCATTGGTGAATGGCGTAAGAGACTTCAGGCCTGAGTAAATGAAAGAGCCAATTTTGAACATCTGCTGTAATACTAGGACTCTACTTTGTAGAAAACTGGATAATTTTTCGTTTGTGCAAGAATAGTGTGTAACTTTGGTTGCTAAAGTCACTGTATTTCTCAACATTGGCAGCAATATGTGAGGTGGACAAATTAGTAAGTGTTATGTTGCAAATTTCTTCAGTATACTCCACGCCAAATTTTGTAGAAATAGGTCAGTGTTTCTTGAAACTACAGTAGAACAAAAAAGGTGAACAGCCGTTGTCACAATGTGGGGTAGTAATGTCTGTCTGTCACAGTTCAGTTTGTCTCTTCCCTCCTCTTTTTCCTTCTGCTTTCCATCTTTCCTTCCCTGCGTCCTTTTCCTCTGCCCTCTTTTCCTTCTCCCCTCCCCAAAACTTCCATTCTTATTCATCTTCCACCCTTCCTTTCCCTTCCTCTTTCTCCCCCCCTTTCCTCCATTTCCCCCTTTTCCACCCCTTTCCATCACGCAGACACATCAGTTAGGGAGCACTGAGCTTCTCCAGCGGGTCCGGGTGGAGCCCGGCCACTAAACGATTTTTTAAGTCAAAATCATTATTGGCATATCGTTACAGAAGTCAGTTATTGTGACATAAATTATTCTCAATTTGCAAGAGATCTAGTAATAATAATTGTTAATTTTCATGTCGATGTCAATGTGTGTGCCGATGTGATCTAAACGCACTGACAGCTACTGCCATGCCAACAACTACCACACATCTTCCGACTACAACTACTACTACAACCACTCTTCACACAACTACAACAACACCCACAACAACAACACCCACTACCACCTCTACTACTAGCACTACTACTACTGCGACCACAACGCCTACTCCAACTAAACCAACAATAGCAACAGATACTACTACCACCACCACTACTACTGTTACTACTACAAGCACTACTACTACTACACCAGTTCCTACTAAAACTACCACAACACTGCGTCCATCAACACTGCCAAGTAAGACCATCCATGCTATATTGTGTAGTCCGCACGCTTTCTCGCTCTGAACTGTGTATGCCAGTTTGCACCGATTGTAGGCCTATTTCATTAAGTTAATTTGAAGAACGAGAGTAGAATTAGAAGTTGAATATGAAAAGAATATTTTGGCAAACAGAATAAAAAAAGAACAAACTAGAGAATGTGACAATCAAGATGTATTGCCACTTATAGCCGCCGGCTCTGGGCGCCCCAAAACACGTCCTAAATCGCAGTACGCCCCCATGACAGCAACACGTCGTTCGTTGTAACTGACTTCATATCAACAGGCCTGTAGTTGCTTACAAGGTATCAAACATGAGGCACATGCTCATGTGCTATGATGCGCGGTGAAGCGTGACTGATACGCCATAATATTACTTATTGACTAGTGGTAGATCTCATTTTTATGTCATGACCTTGACCTTTGACCTTATAACCTTCAACGATTGTAGTGCATCGGCTGTCACGTGACCAAACCATGCACACGTCGCCAGCTTTCTAAAGCTTTCTTTCGGCCATAACCGCCATATTCGCCGTCCTAATATTTAAAGACAGGGCACATGACTTAGGTTAGGCCCTTTTGACCTAGTTTCATAGTTGTATATAGTACTTTTCGTAGACAGTAATCGCATCAAATTTGAAGTGTCTAGCTTCGAACGTTGCAAAGAAAATGAAAAATTTGCAAGGTTTAAAAGTAGGTCACGTGACCTAGATTAAGTCTCCCCTTTTGACTTACTTTTTTTTGCTTATTTCCTACTCCTTACAGTCTGTCTAAACGCTAAATAAGAAGCCTGTATCTTTAGCCATTTCAGAGTTATTCACAGCGGTCTGTAAATTTAAAATGTAGCCACGTGACCTAGTTTTTAAGCCGTGTGACCTAGTTCTGCATCCTTTGGTAGTACTGCCTATAGCCAATGTGCACCAAATTTGAAGTCTGTCGCTTTAGCCATTTCGGAAAGATGGACGAAATTTCGAAATTTAGAAGTAGGCCAGTGCGACCTAGATTATATCCCACTTTGACCTATTTTTGTACCTGTTATTTTGTACTCCTTACCATCTATCTACTTGCAAAACAGATAGATATTAACAGGGGTTTGTAAACTTAAAACCTGTGTCACTTAAACTGTGTGATGTCCCCTTTGCTTTCAGAATTACTCCTAGTAGTTGAGGAGCTTCCACGGTGCTACAATGTGAAATTTGAACGCTATCTGTCTACGTGTGGCTGAGTTACAGCTATTTGACCATTTTTCCAATTGTCGCACTTTAGGTGCCCCAATTGGGACAATGGATCTCAAGAGTGGGGGCCCTAGCTGCACGGGGTCTGCGGCAGATTAGAGCACAGACATCGATGCTATACGCTATTGTTTTAGATTTTTGAATTTTTGTTCCGTTTTTAAATCTCTAGAGCGGTCAGAATGCGAGTCGGGTCGAAAAACGGGGCAAAATTCCGCACATTTTGACTCCCTGTGAAAAACAGTGGAGGGCTAGTAGATAATGTCTAGGCTATACGAATGATTCGTGTCACAGCTCGGTTCTAAGTGCCGGTATACTTTTTACCCGCCGGCGATCGGCGGTCTGGTCAGATTAAGTGCGGCTGACTAAAAAAGAAGATTCAAGGGCAAAACATATAGCCTCCGGCAACTTGCCGGCGGCTGAATTAACTTCAGAAACGAAAACATCGCACTGGTTTGCACGTTCTGCAGTCACTGTTGTCTTTGTTTCTCATCTGTGACGTTTGAAGCATCACAGAGATGTTGCAAGCATATTTGAACACTACAATTTTTACAACTTGGTACTCACATATATGTTACTATTCGTTGTTTAACTTATAATTCAAACGCTGTGTTTAGTTGTACACCAGCATTCATTGCACTCGAACGAAAGAATGAGTCTTTTCACTCTTTATCAGCTTACATTTTGTTGTTCGGTTGCAGCGGTTGCATAGCCCCCAGGCGTAGGTTGTGCGCGTGTGATTCTGATGCCTGTTACTGTTTGACAAAAACGCACATGTCCAGAATAGCCGAAATTACAGGCGCACTGAATGCTGATAGCCAGGAGTTGACAATGAGTTGCATTGAGTCAACCCACGCGTTGGGTCTCGTTGGGTCGATATCCTTTTGTTGTCGATGAGCCGAGTTGTTTGCTTGTGTTGGGTCGACTCTGATGATTATACAACATTATTAAACAATAGTTATTTGCACTGCAAACATCAGTAAGTGGAGAAATGTTTGTTTATGTGCAAACAAAATATTATATTATATGAAAAAGTGGTTATTTTTACTAATCTGTAAGCTTCATAGATAGTCACAGTGGTTTGGCTTGGGTTTCGTCACTAAGAGTAGGCGAATGGACGACTCTGTTTACGCCTGTAATATGCAGTCTGGACCAGAAATACTCCGGCTATATTAACAAAGGACGTCAAGTGGATTGGAGTCGCCCTTACCACCCCTTGTATACGCCAGTGCTAGTAATTGGCGAATCACTGAAACGACATTCAGCATTTAGCAGTATTGCACGTACAGGTGCTGTATATAATCTGCATTTCATTTACATGTACATTTCCACGCCTACTGCTATAGACCTGTTGCTTAATCACTGTTCACGTGCTGCGTTCCTTCACCACTCTTGTGGTGCAGTTTTTTTTTCGGAATTGAGATGCTTCGCAAAGAGCTCCAGTTGACATTTGGGATAAATTATTGGATATCCATGTAAGATTTCCAAGCCAAATGACCTTAAACGTCGTATTCACATGCGCTGCGCTACGCGCTGCGTTGCGTAGCGAGCGCCAGTGAGTCCCGGCGAGTCGCCGCTAGTTCCAGCGAGCACTTTCAGTCGCTTCAATGTGCAGCGCATGTGGAAACCGCACACTGCGTGCACGTGAAAAGTAGCATAAAAACTCTGCATGCGAGTAAAATGTAGCCCAAATTTTAAAGGCATGCATGTGCATATTATTCCCAGCTTCACTGAAAGGTACATAAGTGCAAGCTCTATCGTTGTCAATATCTGCTAAAATCGATACTTTATGACGTTTGACAACGTACTGGCAGAACAAAACTTGTATCGGCAGAATATGATTTATACCGGCAGAATATTACTTATCCTGGCAGAATATGACTTGTACCGGCAGAACAAGACTTGTACTGACAATGTCATAAGTATCGATTTTAGCAGATATTGACAACGCAGAATGGAGTAACTAATAATCTGCGTCTGCCGTTTAGCGGTCATTTTGTTCTGCTCTGCCGTTCTGCTCTGCTCTGCCGATTCAATATACCCGCTCTATAACCTTCAGTGTTGTGTGTTGTAGTACACTCTCTCAGAAAATAACATGTCACTACATCTACAACAACAACTACTACTACTACATGTGTACTACAACATTAAAATGTAGTATTGTTTGTCAGCTGTTCCTGGGCCAGTGTCGTCACTCGCTGTGGTCATCGTCCCAGACTCTGGCAGTGTACGACTGACGTGGTCAGCTCCTGTCAACGTGTCTGTGCCTCTACTCGGCTACATCATAACGCAGCGAGTCACAGGTGTCGGTAACTGTAACGACTCCTACTCTACCCCGCCCATCACTTCGCCGCGGTTGCCACCACATGCAGACAGTTATACACTGAAGGGTCTCAGGTCGTGGTTGAAATACCACATCACAGTCGTGGCACTGAATGTTGCCGGTAGTGGACAGCAGTCGTTCACTGATCTCATTATGTCTGGTGAAGGTATGTACGTACCAGCTACTACTTCCCCAACATGGCCACCGAGTCTGCATCTCTAAAACTTTCCACGGGCGGTTTTCAACCTGTAAGCCGTCGGCTGTCAGAAAAATTTCTTGCATGCCAAGAAAAATGTTGAAGTAACTTGTAACAAAGAATATCTTGCAGGGCGACACTTCCTCCAAGCCCCACTCCTAGGGAATAGGGACCCCACTGGCGTAGACAAGGGGGCCCAGGCCCCCCAATGGCCGGGCAAAAAGAATTTTTTGTCAGACTAGAGGGACTTTCAAGTTTCACGTGATCTGTCGTCAAGTCCTCAGACATAAACACACGTTTACGTCTTAGTAGGCTTACGTTCGACTTCGAGCATCACCTGCTGCTGCTGCTACTGTCGTCTGCAACACGGCTACAGTTACAGTCTCTCTGCTGTACGAAGTCATTCTTGTCGATTGGTGTATACTATTTATTTTACATACTTGCACGTGCGTGCCCCTCAGCTATGACGTCACCACAGCAGGTATACGCATGAGTGACGTAATGTAAATCCAACAATGTTTATTTTGATTGACAGTAGTGTATCGGTTTTCGTTCAGAAATAGCACAATGTCATAAAATAGTAGTGCGTAAAATGTCAAGCGGACCTCCACGTAAACGCATTCGGCAAATTGCCGGCCAGTCTAGCTAACTGGCATTTCAATCCGTCCGTATTTCAGCCCCGGTCTCCCGCCTCCCGGAAGGAAGCTGTCCGGGAGACCGAATCTCCCGTATTTGACTATAGGCTGATACAGATAGGCCGAATTTACAAGCTCTGTGACTCGAATCTAC
>Ga0126335_1000756_pt1 | contig 16544 bp, 10 predicted proteins | sample OlaspJWI45metaG_FD_108409 | JGI IMG/M metagenome (GOLD analysis project Ga0126335, IMG submission 108409) | Marine gutless worms symbiont microbial communities from Oahu, Hawaii - Olavius sp. 1 OAHU.JWI-45 metaG | ecosystem: Host-associated > Annelida > Digestive system > Unclassified | place... | reverse complement strand
TATCACAGCACACACACACCTGACGCTCCTGGAATGATTACTACAGTAAGGAGGCGGCCTTCCATCCTCAATACGACATCTTGGTGGAGAAATAGGAAGTGCTCCCCCTCCTTACGACAGTACGCAGGTAAAACTGAAAACCCTTTACAATGCATGCCATTCCTTCAATGCTTCTGAGATTGGCTTTCGACTAAGAGGCGCTATAACAAGTGTTTGCCCCTTTACCTTTAAATAGGCTTACAATGTAGCAAAGAAGCTAAGGCATAGCTACTGCCTTCCCCAGTGGCGATGGATTCAGGGAGCTTAAATACAGCATATTTTGCTTCAATTTTTGGGGTACAAATTTCTCGCAGGGGTTGAAATGATAAATTACACCACATCTTATTGTGGTAACAGCGAACAAAAGCCATCATAAACAAGGCTGAAGATCCACTAAGTGTAAGTGAATTGAGTCACATGACTGCGAGTTTCTTCGTATAAGTGAATGCGGTCTAACTGATATGAGAATCTGTTGCTGCAAGTCAATATGACACACTTACAAGTTTCTTGTACATCTGTCACAGGCCTTAGGCATCATAGTCATGGTCTTTGAACACGCTGAATATTGTAATACGTTCTTCACCTTACTCAGACGCAGAGGAGTTACAAGCGCATGCCAGTACCTCTATGCCCACATCATAAATACAAAATCAACAAAATACTAATACTGATTCCAATACTGTAAATGTCGGCTTCTGGTTCTGTGAATTTTGGCTTTAAAATCGTGCACAATATGTTGGTACTACTGAGAAATTCATCAGGATAAGATTTAAATTTGTGAATATTATCTTCAGAAAAAAACACCTAAATCAGCAAGTGCTTGACATTAATTAGTACGTACCATCCAAACAACTTCCTTCGATGCAATGTCCAGCTGCACTGGCAGACAGTCAAATAAGACACTTAACCATACAGCAAGGAATGCAAACAGAAATGTCAACCATTGCAGTAGCTTCGTCATCTCTGCACAAATAAGACACATTGGGCAAATTCAGTTTTTTCCCAGTCATTTCAAAAATCAAAAAGACTATGCAGAAAGCTTAATCTGAGCTCTAAAATTCCGACCGAGTTCGAAACCAAAAAAGCTAAGTTGAAAGTGGGCGAGGCAGATGAGATTTTACTGCTTGTCCATTTCACTGTCTGATAAACTGAAACTTTGATTAAATTCGCCGCTTTGGATAATATATTGCTTGTTATCATTTTGTGGTACACACTTGCGTGGGGATTGAATACAAAGGGGGCGTGGCACTTCATATTACCCACTCACAAATACAGGCAGCATAAGTTACCTGGGTTTGGAGAAAAGTAAAAAAAGAGCAAAAAACAAAATAGAATTCTTGTAGCTTTTAGCTTCACTGCCAAAGTCTTAGCTTTTTACACAAATGCAAAATACGCGGTTTATATTCCACAACAACTAAACATCAGTCAACAGAGAATATTAAACGAATTAGTGATGTATCAATATCGCAGGAATTACAGGGAGATCCCGAAAGGGCATTCACGCCGTTTCACGGTGGCCCTGATCAAGATGTTCTTTTTAATTTTAACGCCGACTGAACTGAAACTGGAATATCTACCAATTTTTATGTAAAAGTGATGCAGGATTACTAGATCAAAATAATGGCTTATCGCTAAAGCAAGCTCATTTTAAGGCCAAACGCCGTCGTTTATGGCCAAATTTTAAAGTACTCTAAAAATGTAGATCCGGTTTTGACATCGTAATATTTATAGCCTTATGCGTTCCACTTACTTAAAATTGCTTAGAAATAAACTCTGATTAGCTACATGTAACAACGAACACAATTCAAAGTAGGTTCATTTGTGCAACTTTGTATTTTGACGTTCACCGGTCATGAAACATCAAAGCAAAAATGGAAAAACACAAAAGAAAGCAGAAACTACTGCAATTATATGCATGATTTAACTCACTCGCGACTGTCCGCAGTGTTAGTCTAAGCATAGCTTCCAATTCCCATAGTAGAAGCTTGAAATTGACAACCTCAAGCAGCTATATGAGTCTACTCCAAACCAAAGCTATAAAGAAGTAATGACTGTTAACGAAAAAAGTAAAATATGGCCAAATTTCACAACAAATAGCTAAATTTATGACTCAAAGCCAAAAAATAATGGCCAACTGATCGAATTAAAAGGCCAAAATATCGCTCGCCGTCAAGGCCAAACAAAAATGTCGTGATCAAAGGGCTTTTGAAAAGGCCAAATTCGAATTATTTGGCCAAATGACAACCCTAAAGTGATGTTGTTTGATGCCGGCAAGAACTTAAAAGAAGGCTATACTTACGCCCGCGAGAACACATTGGATTGGATTGGATCTCTTTTTCTTCAAGATTCAATATCTCGTCTTATTTAAATAGCCCATTTTTAAAGTCGTACGACAAATTGAAATTACATTTCGCAGTTATAATCTGAAAAGCGACAATTTTATACATATAACATTCATGCAAATAAGCATGCAGTTTTTATTTTTTGATAGTTACTCAAAAATTAATTATCAAAAAAAATTTAATTAACAATTTTGTTTTAAGCAGTATTTATGTGATTATGTTTCTGCGAAAAGAAACGATTTCATTTCCATTCGGTTTCAAAAATTATACCGAGTTACTGACCGGCCCAGCTCTAGTATTTTATAAGTTGGGTATGTTGCAGTTGTGATTTGTTATGTTTACTTTATGCACAAAGGTTTCTTTTCGCCTAGGAAAACTGCATCGAATTCATTCATAATGTCGATCTTAGTTGCGTTGAAAAGCATTCTTGGACCTCGCCTTTACAGAATGCATCAGACACACAACAGTTCCGTAAGTAGCATGTTTGGAGTATTTGTAGTCACAGACGACTGAGTTTCAAGTTACTTTCCATTTCTGATATGAACAGATGAAGTTACCGTGCACGTCAAGGCAGCAAGGAAGCAGATGAAGATTTCTGATGTGCTGAATCTAATTCTGTTTTCTGTTTTTGTCTGCAGACAGAATCAGCCTGTTTGTGAATCACATTACAGTATTTGCTTATGCAAGCACTATGGACACGGCCGCCGTGTACATATTCTTGTGATCTTACACGGCGGCGTACGCTCGAGCGTGATGATTGGAGTTTTTGTTAATGTTTATTTTCACAAAAATGTCAGTCCTGTGCATCTGTCTTCGTAAACAGTTAAGCCTGCCTTTTTTTACTAAGGTCGAAAAAAGATAAAGTTTTCAAAAAGTAAAAAAGGATGAGAGCGGGATTTGAACCTGGGATCAGTGTGACAATTGGACTTATCAATACTGTACGCTAGCCATTAGGCACAGCGGCAGTTTGTTTAAGCGCAGTTCTAGGCATTTGTTTAATCTTGACCATAACTCTCATTAATTAAAACCCAACGATAACCCTATTTGTAATTGTAAACCTTACCCATAACCGTGATGCTAACTTAATGTAAAAATAGAAAGAAAACGTCGGAAGTCACACTCAACCAGTGCTGCCATGTCCTAGTCTCAGGACCAATGTATGTACACTGCAGCCGTGTCCCTAGTCATTCTCATTTTCTCATTTCATTTGCCCAACATTAACTCTGTTGTTTCATTGTTTGATATCATTCTAAGGGCAGGTTGTGTGAAAGTCACTTAACGTTAATGGCTACTCAGTACCATTGTAATACAATTAAGTTGACTATTGTCATAGGGTCCTCAGTACTCCACACTGTCTGAGGAATACGGCATGCATCACCGGTGTCATCTTCATTTAACTTCACCAGAGGGCAGCACATTTTTTGGCCTATTTTTGGTTGTTCTTTATGTATTTTTTTAAACAAATTTTTGCAAACTTTTTTCAAAAATGTAAGTGCACGCAGCATCCTAGCATCGTACTAGATGCTACATTTGTGCCAGAGCCTCCTCAGTCCTGAGATATTGTTTGGAGAAAAAACAGACACCCAGACAGACAGTCAGCTTATTTTGCCATCTGAACCTCAGTGCAGAGAGCACTGAGGAATAATGGAAAGCAGTCCTTAACATTAAATGACTTTTATGCAATCTGCCCTTAATTTCTAACCAGTATTGTTAAATTGTGGTGTTATTCTCTGGTGTATACATGCATGCATAGGGACAAATGTACATTGCAAACACAGCGGAGAGTGTGGGTGAAAGTGTCATCAAATGGGTAATATAAACTGTACTGTATTTCATGGTTACTAATTTTGATTGAATTTTATGCAGCTGTATGCCTGCCAGTGAAAGCTGCATATACACCGTGTTAAAAAAATGCTTACCTGTTTTATTTCACTGTAGTCTCTACAAATGTTAACTGATTTCCATAATGTTTGGCACACAGTATACAGAAGTAATTTGTGATACAACAGTTATTGACATGTCCACCTCACCTGCGTACTGCTGCTACACTTCCTTGGTGAATATTAATTATTAATTTCAGATACATTGCAGTCATTCACCAGAGGACAGTTAATGACAGCACAGCATGGAACTCCGGCATGCAGAAGTGTCGGGCAGTTTGTTAGCGACAGCTAAGCTTTTTGTCCAGTTTTAAAATCAGAACATTGTACTGTCAGATTGGTGGCAGGTCACTGCAGTACTGTTGAATGAATGCCAGACTTATTATGAATTATGATTTGTTACCGTTATTTGATTGAAAATTAAAAACGAAATATGTATATTATGAATGTAGATGAGAGTAGGATGGACACTGTCATGCTGGACCTCTCCGCTGATACTTTCTTTTCTCTATCGACGAGGTATGCTGCAGCTAGACTCTGGGTTGCAAGAATAGATCTACTCCGTTGTCGGCATGGTGTAGTGGTTAGCATTGTTGTTTGGATCAATGTTAGTCAACATCAGGTTCGGTTAGTAGTTGGATGGGTGACTGTCAACTAGGTCGACTCAACATGGGGTTGATAAAATGAGGACCGACTTCAGCTGGGAAGGCAAAGGCATGGTTGATAGGTTGATACTGTTTACGGATAAATGCGTGGGTGTGCAGGAAAACAGTGAGATCCCTGACGACATGTGCCATACCTGAGTGCTTCTGAGGTGGGTTTCCCAGTAAGACGTATTAAGTGTCCGCATCTTTATCTTTCTCTCTTTACTCCATTTACCTGCACGATGTATTAAAAGATGACATGTCCCAGGGTTTGTGGCATATTACTTTATAAAAAATAAATAATGGTCTATTTGGTTTGGCAGCAAAAAGCTGGATTGTTACAATGAGTAAAATCTCCACAAAACTAGAGCAGTGTTTGGTGGTATTCATCCACCCGTCAATGCCTGTGGAGTGACTGTGGCACCAGCTAGGCTGCCACAGTCAGTGCTGAGGCCTGCTGCTATAGCTGGCCCTGTGTGCTGCCTCTGGTGTGTGCTGTGAGGTATGTGTATGAGTAGGTGTTGCATGGCTATTGTCACTATATTCTAGTGACAGTGCACTGCATATGTATGTGTAGTTAGTAATTGAGAAGCTTTGTGCCTGTATATTTAAGATGTCAAGCTTATAGCTTATAGGTTTCTCTGAGACCTTTTCCCACCTGCGCAGGTATTTTCCATCTAGCCCTAGCCACATCTTATGCTATACGCCTACCTAGCTAGGCAGTGCAGCATAGCAGGCATCAGGCTGATTGCCTATACAGTGAGGTATCTTCATCTGTTATCCTGCAGCTGGCACTCATTACACGCTCAGGTGCCACTAAACCTGAGTGTAATGGCCTGTCACAGTTTAATGAGGACACAGGCAGACCCTCTGTACCTGTCTGAGAATTTAACCTCACAGTGTGCCCGCTAAGCCTAGCCTACATGAAAACCACGCGCCCTGGCTGGGACTGAACTCCTGCCCAGCACGTGGCCAGCCAGCTAGGCTAGCAGGCACTGTGGCTCAGTCAGTGCATTTCTGCATTAGATGTATGCCACCGAAACCAGTGTTCTGTGGTGTCAGTATTGTACAGTATGCAGTGTGTTAATCGTAGTGACTCAGGAAATACAGTATGAATGACTTGCGATTTTTTTCAGTTTTAATCGTCACTGATTTGAAAGCTTTTGCCTGTCGTAGCCTGTCTGTAATGGCTGAGTCAATGCAAGTAGACAATTTTAATTATGTTGTATTTGGTCTGAGCCATTTTTTCCCATTAAGTATATTGGCAGTGCATGTTTACGCCCTTCTCTGCTTCGATAGGTACCGGAGGTAGTATGCATTCCAGTCTTGCTGTCTGTGATTCTTCATGTCTGTGATTGCTGTTCACAGTCAGCCAACAGCAAACGTCGCAATATGACGCATTGTCTATTAATGGCACACCACAATATTTGGTGGATAAATTGCGATATTATGGCTGTCGGTAGCAGGGGCATATAATTTAAATGCAGTTTATAATTTATTACTTGATAGCTTAAAGTGCAGTTGATTGTCTGTAAAGACTTATCTCTGAAATGACCCGGTATGTGTGCAAACTTTACACACTGATACCCAGTTTACACGTGGCTTGTGTGTGTTTGTTGGTGTTAGGTGTGTTCACACGTGAAGGTCTGCCGTCGATGACGTCTTACATTGCTGGCATTGGTATCATTTACATACTTGCCGTCATTGTCCGAGGTATGTACAGCTACACAGTGTTTTGTTATAACCCACATAGCAGCTTTGGTTTGCATTGGCTGGCGTCAGTCTGAATGTTTTAGGGATGTACCGGGTAGGAATTTTCACTGTCCGGCTGAAATTGGATAGTGACCAGATAGTTGAATCTGCTGTCCTGCCGGAACTGGAATTAACTGGATACCGTTTTGGCGTAAGGACTGCAAGACACACTGATAATTGAGTTGAGTTGACTACACTGTCTGAGTGAGCACTCAGTAGTTTGTGGACAGTACTAGCTTGACTTGGACACCCAAACTGCTGAGTGCGTGGAGTCACAAGTAGTGATATAATGGCAATTGGAAAACCGGTAACCGTTTCTAGAAGCTGGAACCAGTTTTGAAAGTGAGCAGTTGGTTGTTGAAAATTTTTAACTGTAATATGCATTTTTTGTTGATTCTGTGAAGAAGTTTCACAGATGTTGGAATCTTGGAATGTAAAGTTGTAAACAAACCATAATGGCACCAATGTAAAGTAAGCACATGTATGATGAAACGTAAGTAAGTAAGTAAGTAAGTAAGTAATCTTTATTGTATTGTATCATCTAGTTCAAGGCTTTGAGTTTGAGTTTTAATTATTAAACAAAGAACTGCTAAATCTCAGTTCTTGCCCAGTCCTATTATAGGTGGTAGCCCACATGAGCATGCCAGTTTAGAAGCACTGAAGGCAGCTGTTTAATGAAGAAAGTGCACTGCATCACTGCTTGCATTTTATGATTTTATCTGCTAATTTGTGTATTGTCTTTACTTCTGCTGCCGTGTTGTATAGTGAATAAAGAAGACATTCTCTGTTTGTTTGTGTACGTTTTAATCTCATACTGAACTGACACACAAGGAAAAACGAAAATTAGTGATGGTATTATCTCTTAAAATATGTTTTACTCTTGACTATAGGTCTGTAGTTTAAAGGTGCGAAGAAGTGACAGATGTAGTTTGGCGCTTAAACCTACAAACCGCTACTTTACTTAGGCCAGTGCCAAGTTACTAATAGTACTTTGGGTAATAATGACGTTTCAATGACCGGTAAAAAACTGGTTTTGACAAAAGGCGGTCGTTTGTGAAGAAAATCTGGTTTTAACATCACTACTTAGGAACGGCTTAATGCATGCAGTGTTTGCAGTGCATTTGATTCAGCCTTTGTGCCTTCGGTGCTTTGACGCTGTTGGTTGGGCCGCAGGAATGGCATCTGGCCTGTAAAAAACCTTGAGGGTGTTGTGGGGGTACGGGCGCCGTTAGTCCGGTTGGGTGGCACCCACCCGGACTGTCTGTGCCTCTGCCTCCATTATCTTCCCCTGCTCCATAAAAATCCAGAAGACAGGAGGTGGGGAAACCCAGCCTGAATGCAGCATAGCTTTACGCTAAGGCAGAAGGCAGAATGTTTCTTCTGGTACCAGCCTACCCGGGTTGTCCCGGAACAAAGGCCGTTAAACGGTTGTTGTTGATTCAGTTTTTATCAAATTAATTTGGCCTCTTGTCATTCTTCCCGATTGCTGTCCCCAGTATGGGGGTTGGATAGACGGAGTTAGAGAAATGGAGAGATAGTTCTAACCTTGCAGTCCCTCAGAGCCCAGAAGAGCAAAGCTATTTTGTGACAATGATGTGTGTGTCCATAGCATTTGGACGGCTGCTGAATCACGACTACGTTGCTTTCATGCAAGTCCTGATTGCGACTCAGACTAACTCACATCCGGAGTACAAGGTCAGTGGGGTTGGGTGAACCTTTGCATTTTTATTTTAAAATGTTCAGACATGATATTCGTGGTCACTAGAGCTGCAACGATTAAAAGCTCAAACAGTCCGTTGATAAAACAGTCGATTGTTTAAAATGATCGCATGATTAGTCAAACTTTTTACAGTATTATTAATGTAACCATAAATACCAGAAATTAGACGTTTAAACTGAAATTCCAGCAGTTAAGTGTGTACCTTGTGCACGTTTATTTAAATTTCGTATATATCTGCACAGATAAGCTTATCTATGAATTGTCAGGATTCAAATTTGATCAGATTCTTTCTTGTTGCTACATAAATGATGGTCGTATAGTAGGCCTGATTTTTCTATTGGCAAAAATGTTAACTTCCTGTATTTCTGTCCTTGTTTATCTTGTACTCTTGTGTACAATTTTAACAAGAGGCCAAAGTGATTTGGCGAAGGCTGCATCGAATGACCCCGCACAGTGAAGCTAAGTTGAGCCAGTTGACTGACAGACAGACACCACAGACATCTGTAACAATAGTTTGCATCGCGTGCATTCGATGCAGCCTAATGCTAAATAAATACGTAAAATAGTAGGTATGGCGGGTAGGAGTTATGGATAGAAGGGATGCTTACCAACGCTAAGTTTTGTCACAGTTTGCTTACTTATTAATTGTGGCAGTTAATCTATAAAAATTGACTGTTGGCATCGGATTACGAAACTAGGCATATTGCTTGCATTGCGTTTGAGTAGTGCTGCTTCCAGACAGTGGGTCCGTGGACTGTCGCAGATTGTACAGCCGACTTGCACTGGCTCGATGTGGCAGACTGGGTCCAGTACAAGCTTGGTGTATAACAGTCCACCGATATCTCTACAACAAAGCATCGCAGTATCTGGTAGACTGCTGTGTTCCAGTCCCAGACATCGCCAGTCGTCAGCGACTATGTTTTGCACGTCATTGCCTGCTGACCATACCACGCCATCGACGTAGCAACTCGGCCTTCGGGCATTGTCATCGCTGGACCCTCTGTCTGGAACTTGATTCCAGACCAATTCAGAGACTTTGGCGGCACTGAGTCTGCATGCCAGCAGTTCCTGAAGACATTGTTCTTCAACCAATGTTAATGTGTTCAGCGCATTAGAGGTGTACATGATTATATGCGCTCTATAAATCCACATTTTACTTACTTACTTATTAACTTAGTAGTAACTATGTAGCTAATTTTTGACAATCATTACCTTGCTTGTACAGGCTGCCTGCAACTCTGGAAATTCATGCAGTGTTCTGAAATTGAATATTGAATTCCATTTTTACTTGAAATAATCACAAAAATTACTTACTGTCATTATTGTAATGATTGTTGGTCCACAGGGTAAAAATATGAAATTTTGTTAATTTTTTTCGAAAATGTATCGGGAATGCACTGAGTAAATATACTGCTGTTATTAGTGATGTGTGAATTTAAACGGAACTTGTAGTGATGTGGCTTGTAGAAACGTCTGGCACAGTTTGACTTTGAGTTCAAAGCTTGGCCTGTCGACTTTCATTGGAACGAAGCTGCTGGAGGGTTCGTCTGAACTTCAGATTAATTCAATGTATTATGTTATTATTTTGACTAATTTTTTAGTTTAATTCAGATATAATTCAGCATATTATTAGCCATACTTTACCTTTACTTTCAGCATTTAGGCGTTTTTCGTTTGTTTTTAATGAGATGCAGACTAGTGTGATCGATGATCCTGCCACGTCGGCGTCTGTCAGTCCGTCTGTTACTCGGGCAACTGCTCTTCCAGTTTTGGTGGGGGCGAAGTTGTCCTTCGTAGAACCAGGCAGCAGATGGGCCCATAGTCCATCCCCCAGTAAAGCCCCTGGTATTCCTTACCAGGGTACTATGAAAACCTCTGTGAGGACATTAAAAACCTCAGGAGGTCTCTTAACTGTTATATGGTGCTTCTTTCTGTTTCTGCTTAGTACGCTTCACTTGGCTCTGGGCATCCTGAGGTGTCCCACCAGGTGGCAGCGTTTTTTTTGTGTGACTGCTACCCCCAGTATCAACATCAGTCCCAGTGCACGATTCGCCACTGTGGGCGCCTCGAGCTCCCAGTCCTCCGTCAGCCTGTAGGGCAGCATTCGCTCTTTCTTGTTTCCTCTGGCGCTTCCGCCGGGCACCTGAGGGTTTCTTCTTTCTTTTAACCAACTGCTCTTAGTTCTTACCATAGTCAAAATGTTTATTTATCTAGATGCTTTGTTGGCTCATTTCTCCGTGTTGCATTAATGGGATTGATCCATGGATCAACTTTTTGCTCCACTGGAGCACTCCAAATGTCAATGCTGTGCTTTGCAGCAGCCGAAAGGATCCATTTAATACAAAATGGTTACCAACACAAATAACAATATTACTTGGTCGATAGTTATTACACTATTTATTGTTAATCAGAGAAATCTCGAATACATATTGTCAGTGTCTTCTGTTACGATCCAAGTACAGTCAATACCGTTAACTGAGATGCATTTTACGCAAAATTTTTGTTTCATATCCATCTTGAAAAGTGTAAACAAACGTCACAGTGATGTAGGTGTCTATACAGGTCATAATTGCCTGAATAGACACCTTAGTGTTCTAGGGCTTATAAACAGCCCTAAGTGTGGTAACTTTAATGAGGCTGATGAAACAGCCCTACATTATCTATGCTGCTGCATAGGGCAGTTAGAACTAGAATCTGGGGTAAACCTTTTCTGCACCCTAGCGAAGTTCCTCATATAACAGTTAAAGATTTCGTGAGGTTTTTAACATCCTCGTGGAAGTTATCATAGTATCCTGGTAAGGAATACTAGGGGCGCTACTGGAGTATGGACTATGGGCCCATCTGTGGCCTGGTTCTACAAAGATCAACTTCGCCTCCACCGAAACAACAACAACACGGTGACGTCACTGCCTTGCGTGGATCGACATTTTAGATCGATCCAAACAACCTGGAGCGGTCCAGCTGGAGCAAAAAGTTGATCCAAGCATCACAATTTATTACTGATCAGCCGTTCGTGCAACACGCTGCTAGATTTTTAGGTGTGTCTATGATTGACAGTGATGGTAGCAAATTCAAGACGGTGCCCACAACGTCTGCTGCTGCTGCATCTTTTTCACAACGTCGTGGGCTGATTGACACTGTCAATGCTTTGCCGTGTCAGATCCTCGCGTAAGATCACTCTGCATTACACTACTTTACAGTCACTTCTTCTTTTTCTTGTGAGTGCATTAAGAGCTGTAGCTGATCAGCCAAGCAACAGCTTCGTTGTCAGCAGAGTGTAGTTACGACAAGCCGCCGTATAACTTAGACAGAGGACGAGAGTCGACAATGTGGGACATCGTTTGTTTTTTATCACAAGGATATTTGTTGTCAGTTAATGTATACAAGAGGTCAGCTATCGCCGAGATTGTGCACATCTTCTTGGTCAGTTCAGATTACAACAGAGTCGAAAACCCTACCCTAGGTGCAAACAGTGTGGATTTTTGTGATACTACGACGTTGTGGTGCCCTAGTCTGAACCCACTAGTGGGACGTTATGGTACCAGACCGTGAATCCAGTGAGACATTATGGCCCCCTTGACTGAGTAATTGATTTTTCGGTATCAAATGTCCCACTACTGAGTTACGACTAGTGCACCATAACGTCACACTCGGCACCGTAACAATCCGCAAGCATCGACGTATTGTGTGGTATAAACCATATCTCGATATCTTAAACAGTGTAGGCATGGATCGCTAGTGTGTCGGACAGATGGACAGACAGAATTGTGATAGATATGGCGGCGTCTTAACACGTTAGGCGCATGCCAAAAGCCGTCAGAAACTGTGCACAGGGTGTAGTTGTAAATCTGATTACATAACAGCTTTGACTTTGAAATATGAGAATCAGATGACATATGTGTTTCCAGTAGCTGGCGAAAGTCGAGAAATATTGGTTCAGAGCCACGGTGTAGATGAGATGATATGTTGTTCCATAAATGGTCACCAGCGGTGCCAACAGATCGATTACCCATACTTCCCACTTTCGCCGGCAAAATCACCACATTTAAGCTGTGGACTATTGCAAGGCTGCAGACTATTGCAACTGATTGAGGTTCTGCTTGGGGTGGAGACTCTCGGATGCCTAAGGAACAAAGTGTTAAACACGAGGCCCAATTTTCACCATGGATTCGATGTGGCCTTTGCCAAATTACTTTGGTCACATTCTCTAGTTTTACAAGTGAAATAGCCAAGTTAAGCCGAGTGCTTGGTCTGTTGTGAATGCAGCTATCTGGCAGTTCACAGTTTTGGCCGTCGAATGCTGTACCCGGGATCAACATCTCTTATCCAAGCTCTCATGGGTCTGTTATGTGTTTGTTTTCTATAAGTTTTTTGTTTGTGGTCATCGTTGGTTTGCTGCTTCCAAGTTTGTGTTGCTGCCTGCTCGGTGAAAACCTGTTTCTGCCAGACATGTGGTTTCAACTGGTAAAAACCAAATGCCTGTACATGCCTCGATTTCACATACAGTAGCATGACGCTTCAGTTTTTAAGTCATGATCAATACTCAACTGCATGTTACTGTGACATTCAAACTTAACAGTTATTAACGATAATAATAACATCAAGTTTTATTCAAAATGTGAGTCAGTGAAATAAAATGCAATTGTGTATCTCAACTCTCTGGAGGCAGGTGGGAGACTTGTTGAAGCAACTGAATCCAGTTGCTGAAGCCAGTTGCCATTGGTCTGAGTTATCTTCAGAGTAACAAAGTCAGTGTATGTGGCTTAACCTACTGTCAGACGATAGCCTCAGTTGCCTATTATACACCGTGTCTCAGAAAAATGACCTCTATCATTTTTTGGCATAACATTGCCAAAATAATCCGGATAATTTTTGGTAGGGAAGATTAGGAACTATTACTTACTAGTTTTTGCCAAAAAACGTTTGTTATAGGTCGAGAACCACCTGCATAGTTTCTATAGTATCATTGCAAAACAGCACGCCAGTCTACTGCGCAAGTTTGGCAGTTGGGTATCTTAGGAAACACGCAACACTTTTTAACATAATTCCACAAAATTCTCTAATATCAGTATCATTTGATTCGTACAATTTTAATTAAAACAGTATTTTTCTTAATTTTTTTAAACAGGTTACCAGCAGGCCATTGTGCCGATGTTGTACCGGTCCACCGTGTGTGTTCGACACTCGAGTTCCTGCGTCAAGAAACGCTCGACTTTATCTCACTGGATTTGTGGCCGCCAATCAGTCCGCACCTTAACACAGTTGAGTACAAGACTTGGGGCTGCATGCAGGAGCATACGAGAAGCTAGTACGTGACATGGCCCAGAAGCAGCGACTGGTGGAAGTCCGGGCTGACTTTTAAGATATCGTTAACAAGGTGATAGACCAGTGGAGCAAGCAAGCCTTTGTCAGAGCTAAAGGACAACACTTTGAACACTCACTATTTATGATATCTTACATTGTGTAGCCAAATTAAATGTTTTAAACAACTTTAATTATAAGAAATAATTCCATAAGAAACTCCATTGTCAAACTTGCATGATAGACCAGCATGTACTGTTTTGCAACGATGCTGCAGTTGCTATAGCAACCACATAGCTGGTTCTCAAGTGATAGCAAACTTTCTAGGCACGACAAGTAGGCAATAGCTTCATGATATTCTCTGCCAAAAATTATGCACCACCGGCTTGTTTTGGTAAAGTTATGCCAAAAATCATAGGGGTCCGGTTTTCGTATACACCCACAGTGACACGTTAAACGCGATAACTATAAATTTTTTCCGCTTTTTCATTTCTTGTCTAATACTCTGGCTGAGACCTGTTTCCGCCAGGATGGTTTAAACCTGATTAAACTGTGGTTCAAACCGTTGTTGGCCGAAACTTGTCAACCCAGACTTTGCGGTTAAAGAGATCTTATCACTGTACCGGATTTGCTTATCCCAAATCCGGCCGAGTGTGACCAGATGTATATGTGTAATGCCAGTTGCAGCCACAGCAGGATTTGTAACTTTGTTCAGATATCACGAGGAAAAAACTGTGAAACATTAACTATCTCACTCAGAGACTTTATTTAGCAACTGACACATTGCTCACATCAGTCACAAAAATCTCAAGCAGCTCAACTACTCAGTTAAGGAATCTGTAACTTTTAATTGTCCTTAATCAGTTTTGAACTGTACTTCAGAAATACAATCGAGTAAATTGTGGTCCGGTACTGGATTCTATCTGGATTTGAGAAAATGATCAGCCAGAGCCGTAGCTGAAGCTGAAATTCAGTACAGGCCTACATACAAGAAAATTAAACCCATGCTTTGTTTGTGGCATGTTAAGTTATTCTGGACCATCTGTTTGTACTACGTGTAAATATTTTAAATTCTGATTATAGTTATCTGTAATTGCTTGCCCAGAAAGACACCCGTTCGAAGTGTTGAAGTTCATTCGGACTCAACATCGTGTGCACTCGAGCTCTTCCTAGCATATTGTTATCCATTTTGAAGTTATCTGTGTTGTATATGTTCAGCACCAGTGTTAACTCAAGGTAGAGCAAAGCTTGTCGAAGAGGTTTGTCGTCTTTGTTTCTGATTTAGGAAGCTTCGCAGTTTCATCTAGATTAACAGGATTTCTGCTGTCCTTCAGTTGATTACGATCTTTCAAGTTTTGGTGATGCGGTCGCTCACTGGTTAGTGACGTGGATTGCGGCTTGAGAGGTCATGGGTTCGACATTTCCCTGTGCTCTAGTTGCTCAGTGAGGCATGACGGCGTGAGCAGCTAACAACTGTGATAGCTGTTATATAGCAGTCTTGGGCAGACTGTTTACTCACCGTGGTGATGCCTAGCTTAACTCGGCCCCCAGAGTCGGTAAATGAGGACCAGCTTTGGCTGGGATGGCAAAGGCAGGTATGGTTCATTACATTTGTAGGTAAACACGTTGGTATGCAGGTAAAACTGTGTGATCTCTTGAAAATGCACTTCTGCACTGAGGTTTCTTCACTGAAGGGTGCATTTTCCCTTTCTTGTTTGTTGCTAATTCTTTTCTTACGACGCATTTTTATTTATAGGCTGCATTGAATGCATGGTATGCGAACTATTGCTACCAATGTCTGTCTGTCAGTCTGTCTGCAGTGTCTGTCTGTCAGTCTGTCTTTACACTGCTTTACTCGGCTTCAATATCGGCTGAACAGATTGAGATCCTGTGTGGGACAAACATTCTTGGGGGCCCAAGGAACATTGTGTTAGATGGTAGTCCTGATCCCCCACAGCAAGGGGGAGTTGGGGAAAATTTCGCCCCTATCTCAGGAATGGCTGAAGGTAGAGCCTTCAAATTTGTACGCACGTCAAAGGTTGGGTGCCCTAGCGAATAATATGCAAATGTAAATCAAAGGGGATAACTGATGGGGTCCCTACATATCTCATGAACGGCTGAAGCTAAAGACTCTAGCACATGCAGTGTGTGTGGTGCATTCGATATTGCGTTTGGGGTGACTGATCTCTGTGGAGAAATCGGCCAGAAATATATGTAGATAGTTAAATATTCTTTTTCTATGATCTCGACGACTGACTTTGTTCAGTGCTCTGACACTGTTAGTTGTTTCATTTGACATAAAAACGACTTATAATGTGTCGAGTTGGATGTTAGGCATTTAGTCGCTCAAACTACTGACTAGCATGTTGTTGACAGAATCACGGAGTTAGAGCAAAGCTGAGAACTCTTGATGGCAATGACATTGATACAATGTTTGTTGATCGGCGTGGCTCTTTCATCATGGCTCACGGCAACACGCTGGTATGAAGTTAGATCGATTCTTTACACCATGGTGCCACATAGTGAGTGCAGTTAAAAGCGCACTCCACTTTTTCAGCATTTCGTAGTTGTGGATTGGTTTATGTCATAACTACAGCAGGCTGCTGGCCAATAGCTCTGTCACACCGTGTGGGTTCCAGGGCTTAGAATAGACCCACTTCGTCTCCTGGCCGGATGTCGTAAAAGGCGACTAAACCCAAAGACCACCCCTCAACCTCCGCGGCCTCATCTGATTACTGATGATGGTCTGGAGTGAAAGAGGGAACATTAACACAGCTGCTCTAGTTACTATAGCACAGTGCAATACTCTTGTTGTACGATGTTCTAGGCAGCTTATAGGTCCAGCAGATTGGGTTTTTGTCACACT
>Ga0126335_1000755_pt1 | contig 16548 bp, 10 predicted proteins | sample OlaspJWI45metaG_FD_108409 | JGI IMG/M metagenome (GOLD analysis project Ga0126335, IMG submission 108409) | Marine gutless worms symbiont microbial communities from Oahu, Hawaii - Olavius sp. 1 OAHU.JWI-45 metaG | ecosystem: Host-associated > Annelida > Digestive system > Unclassified | place... | reverse complement strand
CTTCAACACACACCCCACCATCCTCCACCCTCAGAGAAACTGCGCTGCACAAAATTTCTATTAATAGATGTAAGCCTGGACAGAGGCAAGTCAAAACGTGAACAGCACAACTGAGCATTCAGCCCGATATGAGAATTCACCCTACTAAAATACACACCATGCCGAGAAACGAAATTCACAATACTATTCTCACTTTACACACATTTCGAAACAAACATAGCAAATTAGCAGTCCGACTAAACAGTTCATCTCTGAGCGGTAACGAGACGGTCACAGAAGCTAGTAAAGACGAATGAGTACGCCATGGCAGTACCGGATTTAAGTATGTGGAGGCCCTGGGCAGGATCATTATTGGAGGCCCTCTACCCACCCTCAAATGCTATAATTTACATGCACTTACAATTGTAATAATAACTAAGTATATCTATATTTTTTGTAGAGGCCCCTTAGTTGTGGAGGCCCCTGGGCAACTGCCCAGTTTGCCCCCCCCCTTAAATCAGGCCCTGTGCCATGGTAGACCCAGAGCACGCCTTAAGCCTTTGCGCCATGCATTACAAATATCTTCTATACAAGAGTGAGACTTTCCAGACTAAACAAACTTTAGGCCATAATACTGAATATTCTCTCAATTTACAAAAAGCAATACTGGTCTAAAAACTACCAAACATATATTATTGCCACATTGTTTTCAGTTGCATTTTATACCAGTGGCGTAGCCAGAAATTTCTGACAGGGAGTGCGACTCAGCCTACTTGACAAAAATAGGCCTATCGGTAGGCTACGTCCGGTCGTCCGCTAGCTTTTACGCCTATATCACTAAGAAATCACTTACCAAATTCTTTTTATGTATATTTTTCTGACCGGGTGTGCACGCACCCTACGCCACTTGTATGGCTACGCCACTGAATTAAACATACCTTTCTATGCAACAAATTCCGACTTGCTATAGTAGTAAATCAAGTTAAAATCAATAGTTCTGAAAGACTGCGGTCATCGCTGACGACTGTTTTCTCCGACTTTCGGCCAAGTCTTCGACTTCATTAGTTCCAACTTACGTCACTATATCGGCACAGCCGTCCGGGGCGGCGCCCGGTTGCCGAATGGCACCAATGACGCAGAGACTCACTCTCGCCAATAAATGCGTTAGCGGGCGGGTAGCAGCGCAACTCCATCGGCGACTCGAGCAAACACAGCCGATAGACGCACACACAGTTTTCAATACGTCGATAGCAAACCCGCTGCCGCCGCGTAATCTCGTCCAACGCTGGTCGAACGGAGGGAGGCCAGTGGGCGCTGGACTTGCGTGTGCAGAGGTCGGATCGGACCACAGCCGGCGTCGAGCCAATTCGACTGGAAAAGAGATTGGAAGAAACTGCTTTGTTGTTCGGCGACGACGGTTGCATCGCAGCATTGTAATATCTATAATTCATCGTGGCAAGCCAACTCGCCAGCCAGCTGGCAGGCACGCAATATGACAATCGTCTCAATCGTGACAGTACTACTCGCCGTCCACTCCAATTTACAGAATTTCTCTTCAGTACGAAGAAACTGCCGACATAAGTTTTGCTTTGTGCGTCTCGTGTTACCGGTACTGATCATGTGTAAGCAGTATGTCTCTAGTACTAGTTTTTGTGCCCTTTGTAGAATTTGCTTCATAAAAATCTTCTTAAATAATTAAATCACAGAAACCCAAATTTACCAACAGCATCAAGTTTACAAGCTTAACCTGATGCTGATGGTTAATTTGGAAGTTTACTAATGTTATCACCACTGTCCTCGTGCTACGTATAAAGCTCTAAAGCAGCACAAACTACACCTGCCCTGAAGTTGCACGATTGTGGGTAGAATTAGATAAAGAGCACTCGTGTGCTATTTGAGTAATAGGAAAGTGCTCTTATTTTGTTTCTAACAGCTACGTGTTGTATAACTCAACTATTCATGCAGTTTATATTTAAAAAACATTTATATTATATTGCCAGTTTGCCAGAATGGCTCACGGGTCACGATGTTTCATCAACTGCAGTGCGGTGTGAGTACGCTAAAGCCGAGAGCTCAAGAAATCGATTTCTGCCAGTCGTTCAGACTGTTTGGTTCAGCTGAAATGCTCGGCGCGCGCTGTCATCTTACACTGGTCATCACTTCGATCGGTTACCGTCTGAATAGCAACACAATTTCCGGTCAAAGACATCCCATGTCTGACCGTAATATCCATCCTGCTGCCGCATTCGGTCGCGCCGCTTTCATATATGTCATGTTAGTTCGGAGATGTTTGCAGTCGGAGGCGCATCTTCCGGTTCGTTTAGTTAGGTTAAGTTTCTTTACAAGTTTGCAGTTTTTGTGTCACGTTGTTTATGTTTGCTGCATTACACTGTGTGCTTGCATTTTTTACATTCCGTAAATAAGTTTGCGTCAGTTCATTGCACGCTGTCTGGCCGATTACTGCCTGCCTTCTAAGTTTATCACAAGTTACAAAGAAAAATTGGCAGTAAATTTGTCAAGACTGCTCTGGATAAAGCTGAAGTACTGCTATCTATGAACGACGGCATGGCTCACCTGGACAACATCTGGGGCATTGGTGGTAGATACAACACACAGAACATGTTTTGAAATTTGGACCATGTCGTGTTTGATACGGCGACATCGACATTTACATAATTGTTATAGAACCGCATTTATACAGTAGGCCTAAGCGCAGTGATTCGTCACTAAAACATTTTTTTGGGAATATGTGTGAGTTTAATCGACTGAAACGACATGACAGCCTACAAAACTGCATCATAGCTGACGCGAGCACTGGCTCAGCAGCTGATCACGCGACTGCAGCAATCTATCGGATGAATCGTGCAGTCGCTGTATCCAGTCAGTCCAAGTCAGTCCAATCTGATCGACTGTCAGACTCGAGACGTCTCGGAGCTGAGCAAGATAGCGGAAGACTGCTCGACTGAGATCCGTCAGATTTGTACGGGTTTACGAGCGTGCGCGTCGGGACCGGGACGCCGTCAAGCCAAGCCTGACATTCGCCGATGTAGGCCTACTCGGTGGCGCGGCGCGGTTCATTAGGCGAGTCGGTCGGTTTTAACGACGCGACGCCCAATTACCGGTCGATTGGACTGGAGTGACGCGTCCATCTCGGAGCGACTTAGCGTCAGCTCTCATCAACCGCGCCTTGCTTGCTACTACTGCACCTACTTGTTCAGCTTTGACTGGAAGGTGTCACTCATGAGTGCTCTCAGTTATGTTACGAAAGCGTTTTATGATCACAGTTCTCCAGTTCTCCAGATTATTGCAGTTGGCGATTAGCATTGCCAGTGCACTGTGCTAATCTACTACTGCTAGACTGCTAGTACATGTTGACAGTTAAAACGGAGATTACGAATACGACAAATATCATGCAAAAGTGCGCTGAAAAAATGAGGGGTAGCCAGCTTAGTCTCTCACACAGCGCACACATAAAATTCAACAACTAAAAAAATCAAAAAGCGATGATCATAAAATCCGACATTTTATATAGGCCTATAAAAACAGTTATTGGGAACATGGCAGTGTTGTACAAGATAAGATAAACTGATCAACAGGAAGAAACAAAAATAATTTTAGAAATTGTTTAACTGCACAATTTCATGCAATAGCTAGTGGCATACATGTAACTTCAAATTTTGGGCCCCTTGTAGAAAACAGTTTGAGGGCCCCCTTTACTGGCCAGATTATATGAAAGTTATTTGTGGTTTTACAACATTTAAATATGCGTAGGTTTATGTTTCAGCATTAGTACATGCAGTGTGATTATTTAGAAATGTAGCTAGCCAGGGCTTATAGGCTGGGAACTTGGAATCGACAAATTTGATAACAGGTTTTTCTTTATTTTTCCTTTTCTCGTCCTCCCTAAATCCAGCTCCCAACCGCAAGCTGACTGTAACGGGGTCCGGGGCGAAGCCCCAGCTACAAAAGCATGTTTGAAATAATTTAGCCTAGCTAGATATTGTGTCTGGTTACCGTCGTGCTTAATTTTTTCTCCAGAGCCGAAGAGCCCCTTGACCCTTCGCCTCCCCCTTTGCATTGTGGGTCTTCGGGAGCGGTAGTTACGCCACTGACAATAGGCACAGCCACGTCTTCTGCTTATGAAACAATGCAAGATAGTCTGGTAAATTCGTATATGAGATTAGATGAGATTATACAAAGGTATGAATCTTTGGGAAAGCTATATGTGTATGCAAACTAGGTCAGTCAGTGAACACTGAACAGAAATGTTTCTTGCTACATCGGAAGTTTTTTCATCGCCATTAGTCATAATGGCGCACAAAATTAGCTGTTTCCAGCGGTCATTAGCGACCTGGTGCAGCACTAATGGGAGAGTATTAGATAGAGTACTTCGGGAGCGACAGGTAAGGACCAATCATTATATACGACGTTCACACACTCAGCAGCCTCTGGTTCGATGCGGTCGTCGAGTTTCAGCCACAATTAACGTGTCCATTAGACGCATGCCGTCGACGCCGCCAGCGGCTGCTTTAATATCCACCTGTTATGAGCTGTGTTAAACATCGCTAAAACTCCGAACCACGACACAAACAGGCCAATTATTGGCTCGCGTCTAACGTGCTAGACGCCGCTACTGCTATCGTATGTGTCTGTCTGTCCGTCCGTCCGTCCGTCCGTCCGTCCGTCCGTCCGTCACACTAGTGATCCACGCCTAAACGGTTCAAGATATCGAGATTTGATTTACACCACACAATGTGTCGATGCTTGCGGATTGTTGTGGTGCCAAGTATGACGTTATGGTGCCCTAGTACTTGTAAGCTTATATCACCAAAATGATGTGGCCATGTAGAGATTAAAATCGCAAGATCATCGAACAAGAAGTGCATATTTACTGCATATGCAGACATCTAAGGCCTGTAGTCTATTGCACTCGTTCGAAGTGAACCCCTTAGTTTCGGACTACTATTTCGCACAAAGTGCGGCCACTGAACATCACAAAACTAATATTCAAAAGATACTGTAAAAGAGTAAAAAAAGCCTAAGCAAACATAAAAACATACAGTACTACATAAGAACATACTAAAACATAATAAAAAATTAAAACCCTAAAACACTACGCACATTACACATAACAGTAAAACTTCCATTACCTAGCAGCCTATACATAAGTTTACAACATCTAATGTCAATCATGTTCATCAAGTTCGGTAGTCCAAGACAATGTCTCATATGCAACACGCTTTCATTGTCAGATACACCATATATTTTGTATAAGACTCTACTAATACAATTGTCCAGAATACGGATATCTGTAGCAGTTAATGATATTGCTTCTGTGGCATACAATAAACCAAGTAGACAGTAAGACTTTAACAACTCAACAGTCACCAGTTCAGAATTTGCACCTTTACTCCTACTATATATACAATTAAAAGCCCGAGAAAATTTTACTTTCACATGTTCAACACAGAATGTAATCCTTCTGTCTGACAATAAAACTATACCAAGATATTTCAGTGAGCATACAACTGTAGATTGTTGCCAGACAACACAAAAGTTTCACACATCTTGGTATAACGATTTCCAATGCGCATGGCAACTGACTTAAGTGGTAAATTTTACACCATATTCGTCAGCAAAATCATCACAGATATTTAACACATAACGCATTGCGCCAAGTGAATGTGACAAAAGCATTATATCATCGGCGTAAAGTAAACAACCAAAGTATACACCCTGCAGTTGACAACCATAGCCAGATTAATTATGGCGAATAATTAAAACATCCATGTAGATAGCAAATAGAACTGGGGACAAGCACTCTCTGTCTGACTCCAGCCTGGATACCAAACCAAAAAGAGAAAGCACAGCCCCAACGTAGGCCTACACAGACGTAACATTTCAACGGCCAATCATGTAATAGTTCAAAAAAATTCTTAGGCAAACATCCATCCATTAATACTTTTAGTAACGCTATCAATGCTGTCAAAAGTTTTGGCTATGTCTAAAACACACAATTTTAATGTAAACAACGCATGACTAGTGCTACAATGTTCCTTAAAACTGTAGACAGTTAGGTTGTAGATATTTCTCAAAAATGATCATTAGTACTAATTCAAAAAGTTTGCTAATATAAATAACTGGGTTAAACGTAATTTCTCTGTAATTACCTGAGGTTGTTCTATCAACATCAAGATTTAGAGAAATAATAATGCTATAACCAAAACTGTCAGGTACTAATCCATGCATCAACATTATTTTAAATAAGAGCGAGAATTGAACCATAAGTATAGGGTGAACAAAAGGGATGTGTTCAGCTGTCAGTTGGTCCATCACTGCAGCTTCGCCTTTCTTGGCTGTTTAATGCATTTCTCAACAAGTTCCACACTAACAAGGTTATGTTCACAGCTATTTCCTTCATATTGGGTATAATAGGCGTTATTGTACAAGTATATTAAAAACAACTAGAATAGCTAAGTGACAAAAATCGCGACAAGTCTGTGTTTCTAATAAAGCGATTGAACCGACCAAAACTGATGAAATAATCCGATTTTGCAGATAGGTTGTTCCATATGCCTACCATTCCTTCAGAATAGAAAAAAAGCATTTGTGAATGAGGTTGGCTCGCGTAAAAGCACGGGCGACAGTTTTGTTGATGCGGGTGTCAAAAGATAAATGTGAATCAACAATAGCACCCAGATCTTTGATCTCGTCGACAACAGGGAGGATGCAGTCGTTTAAAGTCATGCTGACATTACAATTGGCATTGCCGACGTACATTACGCTGCATTTAGTATACGACATAGGGTCTACTTAATTGCCATTTTTTGACCGTATACATATTGTGCTGGTAGGCTATACTGTTGGCATCCTCGTCTCGGATGTTCGGTGGAACAATAAAGCCAGTAGAACCGCAGCTATGGATGCCTTTAGCCACGCTACAATGCACACAGTTGAAGTGACCGATTGCAATACCCCGGGTCAGGCAGTGCCGTACCGTAATACTGCATGCCGTCATATCTCTTTATGGGTCCGTGAAGACGACGAAGGCGGCAACGACCTCGCAGAGCGGCCGCGTGCCGACCGATCGGCGCCGTTTCGCCACTTCTCCATTACTACGACCGCGCCGGCTGCCTGGCGCACAATCATCGCTCGCTCGCCCACTCGACGCACTAATGAAAAGTCATTGCGAACGACTGCAGTGGCGCTCGCCGGCAAAGAAATGGACGACGACGAGGGCGACGCACAGCGGCGAGAAATTGAATTTGTCGGACGAAGTGCGCCGACTCGGTAGAGCGACAACTGTGTGATTCGGTTTGTGCCAGCCAGTCGGCGTGGCCAGCGTCGTGGGACACGTACTGCTGTATGTATTTTGTACGCGACAAAAAGCGACGCGACTCGACGAGATCTCGTTGCAGTTATGGACGACAATGACTGTATGGAGACTGTCGAACCATATTGATTGACTAACTAGTCGGGGCTTAGAATAGAACACACTAAAGTATAACAACTTAATCAACTGAGAATTGTGTAAGACACGACGTAGCTTCACAGACAATGCCTAACATTTTAAAACTCTACGAACGATAAACTGCTGCCGTAACGCATTCATTGACAAGTTATTCGTCGCCAAGAGTAGTCCTATAGCAAAACAACAGTAAAACGACGTTCCTTGCTGTAAGCCCGTAGAACATATAACTGAGCCCAGTTTCATTATTTTGGAGTCTGTATGTAAAATGAAACAAAACAACTAGTCCTCAGAACTTAGCATTGCTAGTAAACTTTAACAATGGACAGAGCATTGTTATTACAATGATGATAAATAACAACAGCAAAACGAGTTCCATCGAGTCCACTAAACCAGCTTGTTCCTATTTCTGACATCACACAGTAGGCCTAGGCTAGTGAACACAGCTACTGCATAGAACAGAAAGCGCAATCGCGTTCAGTGATGCATGCAGTCCATCTGTCGCGTCGCTGATAACGCGGAAGCTGCAGAGTCTGGAGAGCTGGCAGTGCTTTTCTAGTTCTGATTTATCGTTTAGCTTTTAAGCTGCCCAATGAAAGCCGTTATTCCGCTGCTGATATTGTTGATGTTGAATTGTTGATGTTTTGTGTCTATACCTATGTCTACGAAACTGCAGCCCTTGCCAAGAAGAGCTAGCTAGTGGCATCTCGGTCTTCACGTTGAGATGTTCGAATCATCGCTCGTGTAAATCGTGTAAATAAGCCAGAAAGTATATATTACAACGTTTTTCGACCACAGTGCAGCGACATATCGGAGATCTGAAAAGTCCTAAACACCAATGATAGGGGTATCTGTAGGCCTAGGGCCTATCTCCCCAAATTTCGTAGCCTACAGTGCGGTGCAGTCAACTCTGAGAAGCGTTGTCCTCAATGCCACGTATCGAAACCGGAGCCGCAAGTAGAAACAGTTTAGACTTTTAAGCTACATGTCAGCCCTGGATCAACATATCAGTATAACTTCGGTATATAATCGGGTCTCTGGGGACATGCAATGGTCTCCATTAGGCATATCCTCTGATTCTGGCGTAAGGTAAATACGCCAATTCAATGAGTTTAAGATTTTACATTTTCTTTATGTCTATTCATTTCAGTTTTTGTTCGCCAGACAAGCACAGAACGCAGCGCAGATCAGGAGCTGATGCCGATCGATACTGAATTGTAAGCAAGTCCGCGAGTGGATACAAACGGCTTTGAACGCCGACAGCTGCGTCAGACAAGTTAAACGGCAAACAAAAGCCGAACAGTGTAGGCCTATCTGTGCATTTCCTATGCCAACAGTTCACCAGGATTAGTTCAACCGCTGTCTAGTAACAAAGCAAATGCGCTAATGTGTAAATTCGAAACATGAACATGGCCACGGACAGCGCACAACGCTGTAGGTATCGTATAACGAGTCACAAATGTTATGATCAAACAGTGAACATCATCACCTGCAGGATTAGCATACTGTATACAGTACAATATTGACACCATTGGACATTGGACATTAGGCCTGGCTCTATATAGTTTCGTTTCCATTTTATTCATTCTACCAATCCAACTTTTTGCTGATAAACCAAAATAAATAAACCACTAGACCTAAAAGATAAATTACCTGATTACCTGACGCCTATAGTTAAGGTATAAAAATGTACACTGTAGACCCGAAATCGGACTGTATTTTAAAGCTTCTGCAAATCCGGTTACTCAAAGTATAACGGTAGATGCAGCAATCCGTTCTAGTTTACCAGCCGAGTTTAGTACCCATCCGCGCTGACGGACAGCAAAACGGATGAAAGTATTACCGAGCGAAAGAAATCGATGAACTAATTTCCGCTAATATGATTATGTGCGCCGGGCGAGTGCGCTGAACCGTGCGTACTGCCGACTACAGCGACGTGCCATGCAGCGAGCGAGCGTGCGTTCGACTAACGTGATTCCGTGATGAGATTCATCTTGAGATCAAACAGGCTCCGTCGCCCGGTCACTCGCCCGCATTACGTCACGTCTCGCTCAGCTCTTCATCCGACAGTGCTGCGGAGACAGGCGACGGCGATATTCGCGCGCGTTTACGACTCAGCAATTTCGTCTGCTTTGAACAACGACTCGACTGCCTCTGCTCGCAGCATCTTGCGGTTTATTCAAAGAATTCAGCGGCTGACGCTGTTGTTAGCCTCAGCGCAAGAGGAATTTGGATAGAGTAACAATGTCATGCTAACAGCTCATTTCTTCGAGCTACCAGAGACAGTACTCTCAGTCCTCTTAGCAACACTATCCATGTACAATAACAGTGAACGGTAACTTCGACTGATTGAACATTTTAATAACGTATTTCATTTACTTCAGAAAAAGCCATTAAATTTAACACCAGTACAAAATTTCGGCTCCATGAGTGACAGCAGTACCACTACTGTGTACGCTTATAACGGCTATCACCATCTAGTAAGCGTTCAGCACCCGTGTGGAACTAAGTAAATTGCCCATATTATGTGCGCATGTGCTGCTACCATCGATCTCTTCACACACTCATGCCTACGACGGTAATAAATAGCGCTAACAGCGACCTATTTGTCAATATTTTGCCTGGCAACACTGTTTCCAATTTGCAGACTAATTAGCGCTCGGCTACGATATATTATTAAAAAGTCGATTGCTTGCGCGTTCGTTGTGCTCGTTAGGGCAACGAGGTTGTTTTGTTCGGCGGCATGGTGTGCGACGCCGTGGGGCATAGACGTACAGTGTACGTCGACCAACAAACACCAAACGGCATCACAATTCCACAGGAATGAGGGATGCGTACCCCACGGCCACTGACACTTTCTGAATAATGGCACGACTCGTCAACGTTGCCAGTATTGTAGGCGCGTCACTGGCGTCAGCTGCATCGTAAAATGATTTTAGACTATCTTGATATCGTTTTTAAAATTCAAATGCCTTTAATGGACATTTTGTCGACATTTATGTAGCTTGCAGAAATGAGGATAACCTGTCCAGATCTATCAGAACTGACTACAAGAGACGTAGCACAGACAAGGCCCCTTGCGGCAGTTGACGTAGACATAAACAGATGTTCAGTTGCTCACGTTGTTTGTCGTTATAAAGATTTACAGTAGACTTAGACAATTAAGGCAACAGATGTCCATAGAATGTATCCAAGTAATTATTGAAATTGTAGGACCAGCCTATACACTGTTTTCTTGCATCTTATTGCTGATGAGCAGTATTTCTTGTAATGATGAAGACGACGACGTGACGACGTGACGACGGTGATGACTATAATGGATTACAATGACTGCAAATTAGTCAGACACTGATATATTGCTGCATGGTCTCATTGGTCGCAAGCCGTTATAGAGACTGGATCAAAGCCCAGTAGACGGCGCAAGCGACGGCCAGTTGCTGGAATGGCAGCAGCATTCGACCGATCTGCAATCCCAGACGACTTGATCGTTTTGACGGCTGTAGCGACGCGCCGGCCGGGCGGGCGGGCAAAGATGAACTGTCGCATTAGGCGCCGGCACAACGGCGCCGTGTCTGCAGCGGGTCGTTCGCGCCGACGAACATGATAGGTCGTGTGATTTGGAGCACTCCAGGGACCCAAGTCCGTGCCGCACGGCGAACGGGAAAGCGCCAGGCGCCCGCGCCAGCCTACTCTACACGAATCGACCGTGCAGTGCTGCTGCGTAGGCCTCGCCTACTGTCAGCAGTAGACATCGCCATTCTTGTGAACACGAATTGATTTTTTTTCTGTTTTTGTAAATCGTTTGAGAATGATTTGGTTCGACGTCAATTCTTACTGCATCACTGCTGTGCTACTGAGGCTACCGGGTACTGCTTCAAGCTGGACAGTAACAGCCAAACCCAGATACAGCCGCTTGCATCTTCAGTAATTAGCTTGTTTAGGGCCTGAAGAATGCGATGTCTTTTTTGAAATTAGGTGATCCAAAATCATAATGCGACCAAAAATCGCTAATAATGTGATTATCATTTTGCATGAAAACTCCTCTTTTTACCTTCAAGAAAATGCAATAAATTTAGTTGGCTGCGTAGGTTCATATGCACAAGCAAACACACTTGCTAGGCTACCGTAGGCCTACGGTGCAACAATAAACGAAGCTCGATGTAACCAAGGCAAAATGTTTTAAAAGTAGATACGTTCGCATTTTCGACAACATTGCTGTAAGCGACAGAACCTTAATTTGCAGTATTGTTTTATTTGTACGAAACTTGTTTCGGTACCAGCATAGAATAACCCCAGAGCTAAGAGTCGCATGAAACGACAATTTAAGTAAGTAAACCTAAACTCAGTAAACTGTCCGCAACAATTGCTATTTTGTACAGTAGACCTATAGATAGTTTCACATTATGCGATTTTTCAGTATTATAACGAAAATATACGAAAACCTGCGATATTTGTAACACTATGTGAAAACTGCCAAATTATGCGAAAAATCACGTAATCGCATAATTCTTCAAACACTACTTATGTTCTCCAATGTTTGTTTTCTTCACTATGTATAGGCCTGCGGCATGTATCACGTCTGATATATGACACCGAGTGATGATTTTAACTCAGTCTGGAAAATAACCGACCGGACATAATTCAACAAAGAAACCATTTTCACTTTGACTGGTATAAGCCTCTATGAGTGGTAAAAAAGGCAAATGTGCAATCGTCCATTTAGTCCAAAAACAAAATAACGCACTAACTTGCATCATTTGTAATCAAAATTATACAAAAATACTGATGCATGTATTTAAGGCAAATGCAAAAATACTGCAACACGAGCTGTTAAATGCAACAGTTAACCATTATTAGGTATTCAGTTCTGACAATGCTGTAGAGAAAAACTGCATAGTTAGTTAGTTATCAGATTACCATGCACGAAACGAAAGATAATTTAATTGACAAACTTCGGCTTTATAGCAGCACGACTTGACTCGGATATTTTCCAGAACCAGCTAACAGACATTACATGCCTATCATGTGGGACAAAAAACTGCACCATTACACACGTACTTGTGCAACAGCATTGTCAAAACTTTTTATTTTGAAATAATTACTGGCACACATATACCAGAATAATTTGGAATGCAGCAATATCAAATCATCATTCTCACATGAAAGGTATTTCTGCTATATCCATTTGTCTGCTAACAAGTAAACAAAATGATGCAATTATTGTAGCTCACTGTGTATAAAAGACAATCACTTGACATAAACAAGACCTGACAGTTTAATGAAATTACCTCCTTATCATAAATAAGTCACAAACAACGGAACAGACAAGATATAACAGCAACAAAACAGAAAGCAAAAACCAAATACTGAGAACTGCAGTGCATCAGTGAACTAGTGTAACGTGTGAAACTGACCAACATCCAGCACACAACACATAACTTTGTAATTATCACAACATGCATCAGTGACTGCTGCTAGCTGAACAAAGATGCTGGACAACACACAACTCAGACGCAAGTAATGTAATGTCACAACGACATCATTTTACACCAGTATATCGAGTAGCAATTCGGGAGTTGTAAGATTCAGGACTTTTTCTGTAACACAAACATCACAATATGCTACAAAAGTAATATACACTCTTAAAACAAGTTATGTCAAAATATAACTGTAAAGCAGTTTGAGCATAAAAGTAAAATTCATTTAGCATTTTGCAGAATCTAAACCCATCTCACGCAAATCTTTCCGATGCCCCAAAACTGGCAACAAAATTCAATACATCAGGATTTTAACTATATAAGTTAAACCTACTTAATTATAGACCTATTTTCACACAACATAATAACAGAAATGTCTATGAAAACCGATATCACTAGCTTTGTCATTCATAATCACTACATGTAGCACTAAGATTAATTTATTGTGCTTACCACAACAAAAAATAACGAGGATCCAAATTTCAGTCAACTGTTACAGTCATATATATATATACTAAATATAAAACATTTTAATCATGAAAATTTTTTATGTAAAACAGAAAGGCTGCAGAGTGGAAAAGACCACAGTAAGTGTAACATAGAGATGAACATGTCACGCTACAAACCGGAATAAGAACTGGTCGTCTAACACGGAGAATGTCACAGAGTTGATTCCTTATAGGTCGGACAGTCTCCACTGGCTCATCCCTGCCAATTACATCAATAATCACCTATAAAATAAATAAATGCAACAAGAAAGAACTGGAATTAAAACAACCCAAAAGGCTGACAGAAATGCCAAAAATGGAACAAAATTAACAGATTTTATAACTTACTTATTCACAATATACCGAAAATACAAGCACATTTTTACACATCAGGCACTTACAACAGGCAAAACTGAACAAGTTATAAACATTACTGCAAGATGCAACATCCGTCTTCCGAGGCAACTGAAAATAACACAAATTTTTAGACCCAAACTGCCTCCCCCAGGGCCCCAATAAAAATCGACCTCTTTTTGTTTCAAGGCTCATCCTTCAGCAAATTACATTTCACCACAGCTTCTGTGGTAATAACAACTTCACCTAAGTAAAGCAGGTTATTAAAACTGGATCTGAAAAGCCTGGCAGTGTCCAGCATAGGCAGTATTAAATACAACATATCCATGTCGAGACAGTGTCTTGACACCTTAGATCACTAAATATTTCATTAAAAACCAAGCAAAAGCAGACAGCACTTACCAGTCTGTTTCAACAAGCAATGACATCATATCATCGATGCATTCATCTGGAGTGACCCCGGGATATGTAAGTATAGCCTCATAGAGCTTAGTGGCGGTGGTCTTGCGGACAATAGGGTAAGTGTGACAGAGGAAGATCATGAGCTGTGACAGTGACGACTTCTGAATGTCACCTGTAATGAACTGCAGCAGGTTACAGTAGCTGAAACACAAACACACATAACTTGCACTCACTAACAGTCACACATCATGAACATGGTACTCAGCATCAGAATGAAGCAACAATGCTGCAGCAATCCAACAGGTAGCTAATTGGGCTACTGCACCAACAATGTCTGTATCACCTAAGACACTGCGACTTTGCACCCTTACAGTGCCTTGCAGACAGATGTCAATTTGCACCTAATGTTGCTGTCAGCTGAGAACGGTAGCTGCCAAGTTTTGTCATTGCAAAACTGCTACTGAGAATGAGCACAAATGTTTCAGTTATCAAATGCAATCAATATCGTTATCCTTCAATAAGCTCTCAAAACTCTGCTGGTGTTTACTAGCCATTCAACATGACTAATATAATATTATTAACAAACAGTTACTTGCAGAGTTGACATGTGAAAATTAAAAAAGTAAATTCAATTAAAAATACTGCACATCCCAAAAAATTTCATCACAGTTTCACAGCCTTAAATAATAATACATAACACTGACAGTCACATCATAATGTCATAGCAACACATAGTTCTCAGTGGTTAAACAGAGTTACTTAATAATAACAATAATAATAATAATAATGGTGTGGGAATTGTGGCAAAGTTTGCAGCCGAATGAAAGTTAATGAAATACCATAATTTGCCAACTAATCTTATCTTCCAGCCTGTAGCTGCGGAAAACTTGGGAGCGTTTAGCTCATCGTCCTCAGACTTTATCTCGGCCCTTGGTCATAAAATCAGCAGTGTGTCTGTCGAAGAAAGAGAAACTTCATTCTCATTCTTGTTCCAGCATCTGTCTGTGGCACTGCAACGATTCAATGCAGTTTTTCTGCACGACATCTTCATTTCCCAAGATGATCCCTACCAATAGCCATAGCAGCACTGTTTTTTTTTATTGCTTTTAACCCTTGGGAACTATACACCCAAGGGCATTAAAAAAATAATAATAATAATGTGTGCACGATTGGAAAAATCGAATCTGAGGCATGGACAGTCACCAGATGTGGAGAAGGCAGTCATGTCCAGGATTTAAACGAGAGTTCCAAACATGGTGAGGGAAGGCGAGTTCCAGGTTTCTGATAAAGCATACGTGAAACAGTGTCGACAACGGTATCTGAAAGCAGTGCTGGCTAGCAGAATGCACAGTACGGGAAGGCTGATGAGGGTGTAACAAAGAATGGAGATAGCTGGTTGTTGGGTGTGGAGTGTTTTATAGGTGAGGACCGCGACTTTAAACACAATTCTCTGTCAAACTGGCAGCCAGTGCAGAGCTTCAAGTCGGACCTGAGATGACAAGTCATGGTGTGAGCACAGAACTATGTGAGCCAAGGAGTTTTGTGCTTACTGCAGCTTGCTGATATTAGATGCTGATGTTCCATAGAGAATGGAGTTTGCATAGTCCAGACGAGACTGTATCAGAGATGCCCATAATGTTGCAGCCGTGGAGTCAGTGAGGGCCGTTTGGATGTGGTGCAAGGCACAGGTGTGAAAGTGAAGGCTATTGCAGAGTTTACATACATGCTAGCTTAATGTCAAGTATTGTCCACGGTAACACCAAGTGCCATGATCGTTTTAGAAAAAGGTACGTTGTAACCGGCAACGCTAGGGTCAGTCACATATGAAAGGCTACAGAGCCGCTGATGGGTATCAATTAGGATGGACTCAGATTTGCCACTGTTTAACAAAAGTCCATAGTGGCACAGCCAGTTGCATAATGAAAAGAGGCAGTCAGACAGAATGCATATTGGTGCACTCAGATCAGTAACAGTTAGAGCTACTGTATATATATTTGTGTGTCATCCGCATACTGCTGTGCACCGACAATAAAAGATGATGCGATGGAAGTAATTGGAGACACGAGCCCTGTGGTACAGCGGTGTGACAGTAGAGTGTGGTGGTGAAGCCTAGCCTGACCAGCTGACGTCAGTCTGCAAGGTACGACTGAAACCATGCAAGAGCAGAAGCCTGAACACCAAAGCTAACTTACAGGCTGCGTAGCAGAGTGGAGTGATCGATGGTGTCGAAGGCAGCATTTAAGTCAAGTGACATCAGTACCCTGGATTTTTGTTTTAGGACAACGGTTTGATCACTACGAGTGCGGCAGATTAAGCTGGCTAGGTCAGCTTTATGGCGCACTATAATATAGTTTTACTTACTTACTTACTTACTTACAGT
>Ga0126335_1000754_pt1 | contig 16561 bp, 14 predicted proteins | sample OlaspJWI45metaG_FD_108409 | JGI IMG/M metagenome (GOLD analysis project Ga0126335, IMG submission 108409) | Marine gutless worms symbiont microbial communities from Oahu, Hawaii - Olavius sp. 1 OAHU.JWI-45 metaG | ecosystem: Host-associated > Annelida > Digestive system > Unclassified | place... | reverse complement strand
CGAAAAGATCCTGGTTTATGATTTCAAAGAAAATAGGTTGCTTTGAGCGAATTGAATAATTCTATAGGTGGGTCAACTCGGTTGAGTAAAGGCGGGTCAGTTTAAATGAGCGTCAAGGGCCAACGGCCCTGTCTGGCCGTATCCCGTTACCGAGCAATAGATGATGGCCGGGTTTATGGCGCGCACCGTTTCGTAATCGACCCCTAAACGCTTGACAACGCCGGGTCGAAAACCTTCCAGCACCACGTCCGCATCCTTGACCAGGCGCCTGAATATTTCTCGTCCGGCTTCCGTCTTCAGGTCCAGGGTCATGTGCTCTTTGTTGCGGCACACATTGGGCAGGAAAAGGCCGTCTTTGGCATACTGTTTTTTATCTTCGATGGCAATGACCCGGGCGCCGTGATCAGCCAGGATCATGGAGCAATAAGGGCCGGGCAGCAGCCGGGAGAGGTCCAGAACCGTAACGCCGGATAGGGCTCCTTGATTGGACATAACTAATTTCCTATTTTGAAAGTGCCTTTAATTGCAAAATACTTTTCAGGATCGCTAATAGCTAAGGGCTAATTGCTGAAAGCTGACTCCGGCTCTCCGAGCCAAGAGTCATTAGAGTCCCATGAATTTAGCCGCAATACTCTTCATGATTTCATTGGTGCCGGCAAAAATCGACATCACCCTTACATCTCTAAACGCCCTGACGATGGGACTCTCTTCCAGGATGCCGTACTCGCCCATCAAGTCAAGGGAACGGTCGGCCACCCGCCGCGCCATTTCGGTGCTCCAGTATTTGGCCATGGAGGTCTCTACGATGATCTCCAGTCCCTCGACATGATCGGCGACCAGCTTATCCAGGAATGTTCGGCCGATCTTGACTTCGGTTGTCATCTCCACCAGGGTGAACTGGGCGGCCTGGTGTTTGGAGATAGGTTTGCCGCCGATTTCAGTTTCTTTACAGTGGGCGGTGATCCATTCCAGGATACGTTCGGCGGTTACTACCCCCCCCGATCGCAGTGGCCAGGCGCTCTTGTTGTAATTTCTGCATGAGCATCAAAAGACCATCGCCTTTCATCCCGATACGATTTGCAACCGGAATACGGCAGCGGGAAAAGAACAACTCGGCGGTGTCCTGGCTCCACCAGCCCATTTTTTCAAGATGTTGTCCGCGGGTGAATCCCGGGGTACCGTCTTCAACGACATACAAAGACAGTGCTTGGTATGGATTTTCTTCTTCCGGGTCGCGGGCCGCAACGATGACCAGATCACAGTTGATGCCATTGGAAATAAAAGTCTTGGAACCATTCAGAACAACTTCAGCGCCTTCTTCCACGGCCGTGGTTCCCATTGAAGCCAGATCACTGCCGGCATCCGGTTCGGACATGGCAATGGCCGTGATAATGTCACCGTTGACACAACCGGGGAGGTATTTTTGTTTCATCTCTTCCGACCCGAAGGAACTGATATAGGGGACCACCACATCGCTGTGCAAAGCCGTGGCCAATCCGGTATGGCGGGTGCGCGACATCTCCTCGGCCACAATCAGGGCGTATAAAAAGTCGCCGCCGCGTCCGCCGTATTCGGGGGTTACCTCCGGACATAAAAATCCGGCCCGGCCGACCTTGCGCCAGACCTCCTTGGGAACGATGTGATCGTCTTCCCACTGGTCCGCAAAGGGCGTCACCTCTTTTTTACAGAACGCCTGCAAGTCTTTCCGAAATTTTTTATGGTCGTCGGAATATTGGATGATGTCCATTATGCCAGCCTCCCGAGTAGCGATTTTGAGATGACCTTTTTGCGGTGAGCGCCTCCGCTGCCGACCAACTCGAGCGCTTTGGCATCGCGGTAAAACCGTTCGACTTCCTGTTCGGTCATGTAGCCGTATCCCCCGAAGAGCTGTATGGCTTCGTCGGTCACGGCAAAAGCCGCCCGCCCGGTGGCCACCCGCGCCATGACCGGCAGGGCGGCATCCTTGCCGTTACTGTCGTATTCAGCCGCGGCCCTATAGGTAATCGATCGGGCCAGCTCAACCTGCATGGCCATGTCGGCCAACTTGTGCTGGGTGACCTCGAACTGGGCAATCTTGCGATCGAACTGCTCCCGCTGTTTGACATAGGCCAGGGCCCGGTCGAAAGCCCCCAGAGCGATACCGAGGGCCTGGGCGGACGCTGTGATACGCCTGACCTTGAGATATTTCTCAAAGAGCACCAAACCTTTGCCGCGCTTGCCGACCAGATTGGTCTGCGGTACCGGGACATCCTGAAAACGGACGGTCGCCAGGGAACTCATCCCCATACCCAGTGTTTTTCCCCGGGGCTCGATGGACATCCCGGGGCTGCCGTTTTCTACAAGCAACAGACTTAAACTTTTTTCAGGCTTGGTATCAGGTTCGGTCCGGCACAAAACAATGTAAAACCCGGCCGCAGCACCGTTAATGACGTAGCCTTTTTCGCCGGTCAGAACGAAATTGGCCCCCTCTTCCACGGCCCGGGTATCCGTATTCGGCATGGCCGCAGCGGCACCCGGATCACAAAATGCACCGGCACTGAGGGTTTCACCTTCGGCAACCAGAGGCAGGCATTTTGCGCCCAGTTCCGCAGAGCCGAAATCGGCCAGGCACTCACCTGCCATGGCGGCATTGGTCAGGGCCAGGCCGGTGGTGGAATCTTTGCGGCAAAACTCTTCCGCGACCAGGCAATTTTCCACCAGCCCCAGGCCGCCGCCCGAAACTTCTTCCGGGAAATGGATCCCGATAAACCCCAGATCGGCGGCTTTCTTCCAGATCTTCTCGGGAAACCGACTGGTCTTTTCAAACTCAATGGCCTGATCCTTGTCGAATTCGCCCTTCGCGAATTCACGGGCAGCCTTCTGGATCTCTTTTTGAGACCGGGTCAGTGCATACATCACCTTTCTCCAAGTTCTATTTCTCTTACAGGGGCGGCATCGCTATCCCCGTAAAAGGCAATTGAATCGTTGTGGTCGTCATACCGGATCCCGGATCTGGGTCCGGGACAGGCTCTTATGATCCAGCATCCAGAGACCTATCCTGTAATTGGACTGGATCCCCGGCTGCAGTTTATCCCGCACTTGATGCGGGGCCGGGATGACGGGCATTTTATAGGTGCATTCAAGTATCATACTTGCCGATAATCGAAATGCTGCAGATGTTCTGGAACGGAAAACCGCCCAGGTTGTGGGTCAGGCCGTAACGCGGATTTTTGATCTGCCGCTCGCCGGCCCGGCCGTGTAGCTGCAGGTACATTTCATAGAGCATCCTTAACCCGGAGGCTCCGATGGGGTGGCCAAAGCATTTCAGGCCGCCATCCACCTGGCACGGTACGGTGCCGTCCAGGTCGTAGAAGCCGTTCAGGATATCGCGGACCGCTTTGCCTCTCTCGGAGATGTGCAGATCTTCCATGGTCACCAGTTCCGTGATGGAGAAGCAGTCATGGACCTCCATCATGCTGATCTCTTTTTTGGGATCCGTAATGCCGGCCTCCTCATAGGCCTTGAGGCTGCAGCGGGTGGTGGTCATAAAGTGGTCACCGTCCCAGTCGTTGTAGCCCACCTCTTCGCCGCTGCTCAGGGCCAGCTGGAGCGACTTGACGGTTACAAAGTCATTTTTGCCCAATTTTTTGGCAATTTCCGGCGTGGTCACCAGCGCGCAGGCCGAGCCATCCGAAACCCCACAGCAGTCGAACAGGCCCAGTGGGTGGGCGATGATCGGACTGGCCATGACCTGGTCGATGGTCACCTTCTTGCGCAGGTGCGCTTTGGGATTTAGAAGACCGTTGTCGTGGCTTTTAGCCGAGACGTGGGCCATGGCCCTTTTGAGGTCCTCGTCCGGGATTTTATATTTGGCCGCGTAGGCGGATGCCAATTGGGCGAAAGAACCGGGTGCGGTCAGGTTGGGCCACCACTGCCAGGAGAGGCTGCCGTGACCGGAACCCGGGTTGGGCAGCCCCCCGTAGCCGGTATCTTTCAGCTTCTCCACCCCCAGGGCCAGGCAGATATCATAGGCCCCGGATGCCACCCCGTAGCAGGCGCCCCGGAAAGCCTCCGTACCCGTGGCACAATAGTTTTCCACCCGGGTAACCGGAATCATCGGCAGACGCAGGGTGGTGGCCAGGGGCATACCGGTTTTGCCGACATTGATTTCTTCCATGCAGGTTCCCAGCCAGGCGGCGTCGATATCCTGCTTAGCGATGCCGGCATCATCCAGACACTCTTCGAAGGCTTCAACCATCAGTTCTTCGGCCCCGGCGTCCCAGCGTTCACCGAACCGAGTGCAGCCCATGCCGATGATTGCCACTTTGTCTCTTATTCCTGTTGCCATTTTAAGGTCTCCTCCTAAATGGAAAACAATTTCTCGATCAACTGCGATTTCATCACATCGCCTTCGATGATCAACTTGCCGGATGTGTAGGCCTGCATGGCCGGCAATTTGCCGGTCATCATGTCTGCAAAGTCGGTATCCGCCATTTTAAGGGTGCAGGTTGGTTTTTCATGGGTTCCTTTGGCGATGGTGCAGGCCTGATCCTTGTGATAATGCAATTCCATTCGCCGCCCCCTTTGCCGGGGATCTCGAACTGGAAGACAACGTTTACTCCGGCGGCGGCGTCCGTCTTGAATGTCCGGGCCAGGTTGTCGAAGATGGCCTGGATATCCGGACCGGCTGCCGTGGGCGTCGCCTCTTTTGCAGCGGGTTCTTCCGGGGCGGGCGTAATCAGGTCCATGAAGGCGGCATTCACATCGGCCAACTCCTTGGTGCCCACGATGGCGTTGATGGCGTTCCAGTTGGCCTCGATGTCTTCCACCGTGGGCGGGTTTTCGGTATCCCCGATCCGGGCGCCGGCACCGGTCAGGATCGCGGCCCGGTTGAAATACCCCATACCGGCGTTGAAGATTGCACCGGACTCGGTGCATTCATCACTGCACAGGTAGGCCACCATGGGCACCACGAATTCCGGCTTGGCCTTGTCGAAGATGTCCGGCGGCATGATGTCTTCGGTCAGGCGGGAGGCTGCCAGCGGGGCGATGGTGTTGACCTTGATGTTATACTTTTTGCCTTCCAGCTTCAGCGTATTCATCAGGCCGACCAGGGCCATCTTGGCGGCCGAGTAGTTGGTCTGCCCGAAGTTGCCGTAGAGGCCGGCTGCCGAAGTGGTCATCACGATCCGGCCAAAACCGTTCTCTTTCATGGCGGCGAACGCCGGACGGGTGACGTTGTAGGCCCCGTCCAAATGTACATCCATGACCGCCCTCCAGTTCTCCGGTTCCATCTTTACAAAGCTCTTGTCCCGGAGAATGCCGGCATTGTTGATCACAATGTCCACCCGACCGAAGCTGTCCAGGGCAAACTTGATGATGCTTTCGCCGCCTGCAACCGTGGACACGTTGACGTAGTTGGCCACGGCCCGGCCGCCGAGGGCCTCTATTTCGCGGACGACTTCATCGGCCGGTGCGGCACTGCCGGCCCCGCTGCCGTCTCTGGCACCCCCCAGGTCGTTGACGACGACCTGCGCACCGCGGGCGCCGAGCTCCAGAGCATAGGCCCGGCCCAAACCGGCCCCGGCCCCCGTGATAACGGCAACCCGGCCGTCATACCGAATCTTGTCCATCTCGGCGGCGGCGCCCGGCACCGGGACCGCTTTCCAGAAATAGTTGACAAAACCCCGTTCCTTGTCGGCCACCCGCTTGCGGAAGACCATCTGCATGGGCAGGCCCACTTTCAGGTCATCGAAGGCACAGTCGGTAAAATCGGCCATCATCCGGCCGCCGCCTGCGAATTGAATCATGCCGTACTTGTGCGGCGGGTCCACGGAGACGGCCAGCAGATCGCCGGTAAAGGTTTTGACCTTGGCCGGTACATCGGCAAATTCGTAATCGTCCTGGCTGTGATGGGCGCCACAGTTCGGGTTGACGCAGATGTCCATTTTGGGAAACTGCGGCGTCCGGCATTCCCGGCATTTGCCGCCCACCAGGCCCAGAATCATGTCCCGCTTGCGCCACAGGGTCGTCATGGCGGTCTGGGTGGGGGCTTCCGCCCGGATCCCCATTTCCGGGTCGATCAACTCCCGGAACTTGAGCCACTTGGCGTAGTTGTCGGTGGTTTCCTTATTGGCCAGGGATCCGGACACGCCGCTGCGCGGGGCCAGTTTTTCTATGGCCTCGGTGACCACAAAATAGAGGGCGCTGCAGCCCTGGCCGAACCCGGCCACCACAATCCGGTCGCCGGGCCGCGCTTCTTCAAGGGCCCGGGCCAGCATCAGCAGGGGGTGGGCGACCCCGGTTTCTCCGCACTCCTCGTGCATATTGCCCATAACCTTTTCCGGGTCCGCGCCGAGCTTGCGGGCAATATTCTTGTGCTCGGCCTTGAAGAAGCAGGGGTACACCAGGCGGTCGACGTCTGCGATGGTAAGTTCCAGTTTGTCCAAGAGGCCGTTGACGGCTTCGGGGATGATTTTGGCATAGCCCTCATCACGGGTCCAGCGCTCTTCCCACATGTAGTCGTACTGTTTTTCACTGCCGCGATAGTGGGGCACAAAATCGTAGGATACGCTGTGGGAACCCTTGTATTCGGCGATCACATCTTCACCGCCCACCAACATGGCGGCCGCTCCATCACCGAACCACATCTCGTAAAAATAGCCGGGCTTTGTTTCGCGTTTGTCGGCTGCCGTTACCAGGATATTGCGGCGATCCCCGCTCTTTACCGATTCGAGGGCCGCCAGCAGGGCGTTGGTGCCCGCTTTCTGGGATGCCGTAAAATCCGCTGCCAGGATGCTGCTGGTCAGGTTCAACGCGGTTGCCGCGATGCCGGCATTCTGGCGGTCGGCAAACGGGAAGGTGGTCGAGGCCAGATAGAGGCCGTCTAGAGTGGATTTGTTCTGGCCGACCAAGCAGTCGCGGGCAGCGGCCACCGCCATGGTAAGGGCATCCTCATCCCAGTTGCACATGGACCGTTCGCCCTGGGCCACCATGACAATGGCGGGTGCAAACCAGCCCATGTGTTGGAAGATGGCCATGCGATCGAGGCGCAGCCGCGGTATATAGGCACCGTAAGAAGTAATTCCAACCATTTTTATTCTCCTCCTTCAGTCTTCAGTCTTCTGCCTTCAGCCTCAGAATGTAAAAAGCTTTTCAATCAGCTGCGACTTCATGATGTCGCCCTCGATCTTGAGCTTGCCCGAAGTATAGGCCTGCATGGCCGGCAAGGTGCCGTTCATCATGGCCAGAAAGTCGTTTGCATCCATTTTAAGCGTGCAGACCGGGGATTCATGTTGCCCGGGCGACACGCTGCAGGCACCATCCTTAATGGCGCAACTCCAATCGCCGCCGAGGTCGCCGGCGATGTTGTATTGAAAGACCACATCCACACCCGCGGCGGCGGCGGCGTTAAAGGCCCCGGGCATGGCGGCGAAGACTTCGGCCGCACTGACAAACCCATCAGCCGTATCACTGGCGGCGGGCGGCGGGGCCGTGAACGCGGTCAGCACATCGCCGACCTGTTCATTGAGTTGGAAATATTCTTTGGCACCGTCCACCGTGGTTATTTTATTGAGGGTCTTTTGAATTTTTTCAACGCTGGGTGGGACGTCATCCTGGGTTAAAACGGCGCCTGGCCCGGTAAACACTGCGGCACGATTGTAAAACCCCATACCCGCATTGTAGATGTTGCCGGTCACCGGACAGCCTTCACTGCAGAGATAAAGGGCCATGGGTACCACGAACTCCGGTTTCAGCTTGTCGAAGAATTCAGGGGGCAGGACATCCTCGGTCAGGCGCGAGGCGGCGATTGGGGCAATGGTGTTGACCTTGATATCGTATTTCTGCCCCTCGAGTTTCAAGGTGTTCATCAGGCCCACCAGCCCCATTTTGGCGGCCGCGTAGTTGGTCTGGCCGAAATTCCCGTAAAGGCCGGCTGCAGAAGTGGTCATGATGATGCGGCCGTAGCCCTGTTCCTTCATGACACCGAAGGCCGGTTTGGTGACATGGTAGGCCCCGTTTAGGTGTACATCCAGGACCGCCTGCCAGTTGTCGGAATCCATTTTGACAAAACTCTTGTCCCGCAGGATGCCGGCGTTGTTGATCAGGATGTCTACGCGGCCGAAAGTGTCCAGCGCGGTTTTGACGATGTTTTCGCCGCCGGCCACGGTGGCCACATTGTCGTAGTTGGCCACGGCACGGCCGCCCAGTTTCACAATTTCCGCCACCACCTCGTCCGCCGGGCGGTTCGAGCCCGCCCCGGAGCCGTCCCGGGCGCCGCCCAGATCGTTGACGACGACGTTGGCGCCGCGGCGGCCCAGTTCCAGGGCGTAAGCCCGGCCAAGACCCGCACCCGCGCCGGTGACGATGGCCACCCGGTCGTCGAAACGGATCTGCATTGCGGGGATGTCCCCGTATTCAAAAATACCGTTGTCGATGACGGTTTCACCGGTCTCACCATTGACGGTCCGCCAGAGGGCCTGGCCTTCCCCGGTTTTCCAGATCTGGGTCTGAATGGGGATGCCCGGATAGAGGGCTTTTGTAAACCGGCAGACCATGCGGCGGGCCTTTTCCGGCTGACCGGGGATGAGCTTGTCAATCAGGGACCGGCAAGCAAACCCGTGGGTACACAATCCGTGCATGATCGGTTTTTCAAATCCGGATGCCTGGGCAAATTCAGGATCGACGTGCAGGCCGAAAATGTCACCGGATAGGCGGTAGATCAGGGGTTGGTCTTCCGACGGCTGTTCGGCCACGATGTGATCGGGATCGCGACTCGGAAAGGTCACGGTGGTTTGGGGTGCATTCTCGCCGCCGAAACCGCCGTCCAGCCGGCTGAAAATGGTACAGATGCTGGTAAACAGTTTCTGGCCGTTGGAATGCCAGGTGTCGCTTTCACCGATGACCAGGGCACCCTTGTCTTTGCCCTTGTCGTAGTAGTGAGCGATTTTACCTTCGGTGGTCAGGGTCCCTTCGGGCGGGATGGGGTTGTGAAAGATCAACTCCTGCTCCCCATGGAGAATCCCGGCCAGGTTCACTCCCGACTGCAGCCCAATCTGGGCCAGGATGTCGAATATCGCGGCGATGGAAAAGCTGGGAATCACCTTCAACTTATTTTCATAGCAATAGTCGAGATCGGAAAATCCGGCCCCTACCCCCAGGGCATACAGGACCACATCCTTCCAGGAATAATCCCTGGTCAAGGGACCGACCTTCTGGCCCAGGGCATCTAGGTTTAACGCCATATATCAATCCTCCTCTTTATTTAGTGTCCGTCCACAAACGGCATCTTTTGGCCCAGAGCGGCGTTTTCCAGGCTTCGCCTTTGGCTACGCCCGGCAGGCGCTCTTTTGAGCACGCAGTGAAGCTTCAGCGCTATCCTCAGAATAGCGCACTATGCCTGCGGTTTCAAAATCGCTCAAGCCTTCCGTCTACGCCTGCAGGCTACGCCGGACACGTGCTCTGAACCAAAACCTACCATTTGAGGACGGACACTAGTTAGTCGCTGTTCCCTGGTTCCGTGTAAATGCGGGAATCAGGATGAACTTGAGGGATTCTTTGACAACCGAGGCATACTCGGTCTGGTCGAGTTTCAGTAACGACTTAAAAAAGTCATTGCCGGCCGTGAAGTTGATCACTGAATTCCAGACCGCCAGGACCCGGGCATTGGCCTCGGGGGATACATGCTCCTTGTCGAGGGCTAAGCCCATGGCGATGGCGATATTGGCAATGTGTTCGGTCATGCGGGCATCGAGGACTGCATCCGTGCGGGTCTTGCCGAAATAACTGAACAAGATCAGGCGCGAGGCTTCGGGCCGCGTGAACAGGTAATCGCACATGATGTCGATGGCCTTGGCCAGGCGATAGTCCAGCGGCCGGCCCCGCACCAGGCGCTCGATTTCACCGAGTTGCTGCCGGATTTCATCATTGAGGTCTGTCAGCACAGCCTCGTACAGATCCTGCTTTTCGCCCCAGTGGTAGTACAGGGTGGAAACGTCGATCCCGACTTCCTTGGCTATCATGCGGGTGGTGACCCCATGGTATCCGTACTCCCCGAACAGGCTGCGGGCGGCTGCCAGAATCCGGGCTTTCATGGACGCCGGATCACGGCGGGCTTTTTCAAGTGGTGAGGGCATGCGACCATCCTTCCAACAAAAATATGCTACATATTGTTTCCAACAAATGATGGATTAATATTGATCATAATACCGGAAGCTTGTCAAGGGTAAAACAAGTTCGCAGCACGGTTTGGCTCATGCAGGTAGGGCCGCAATCCTGATGACCGTGCCAGGCCCAACTCCTGGCTGGGCGCTGGACAGCATTCCGAAGCCGGTTTTCCGTTGACTCGGACAAGCATGCGGAGGGACTTGATCCGCTGTAGACGTTTGATTCCATTTGGGATAAGGTACAGTGGTCCATTCTCCACGGTGTTTCTCACCGGCTGACGGCCACACCACTGATATGCTATCTGCTCAAGGAGGTTGCCGTGGTCACCAACCGCCGGATTGACGGCTGTCTATCAGCCCGCAACGGACATGGGCCAACCAATTAAACAAGGCGGCCAAAGTCCGCCTGGGCCGGAAACCGGCAATTTACATGTTTTTTACAATCGTTTTACCCCCTGGTTACGACACCCGCCGGCATACATGCTGGGATTAGGCCAGGTGCAGCACACAGCGGATACCACCCCGGCAGCAGCAAATCCACCGGGGAGACCGAATTCAAAGGTCAGTTGCCGTGCAGTCCAATAGCTGGTATCCGTTAGACAACCACAAGCGATTGTACGGCGCTGCCCTGGGAACCTGGCAGGGGGGTAGACATGGAGAATTCAATTAAACAGCATTCTTTTAAAGGGGGGGTTGTCAAACTGGGGCTGGTCATATGTATCGGCCTGGTTGGTGCAGTCGCCTGGCCCGGTGCATCCCTGGCCGCGGCCGAAAAGGTAAAAACACGGGTCGAAATGGACCGGGGAACCCTACCGGCCGACCGGGTGCAGACGGCAATCGTCAAGGTCACCCTGGACGCACCGGCCCCGGCGCAAAGAGCTCAAAGGCCGGCCGTAAACCTGTGTATCGTGCTGGACCGTTCCGGCTCCATGGCCGGGGCCAAGCTGGCCAAGGCCAAAGAGGCGGCCATCGAAGCCCTACGGCGCCTCGATCCGGACGATATTTTTTCGGTTGTAGTCTATGATCACAATGTCCAGACCGTAGTCCAGGCGCAAAGGGCCCGCCAGGTGGAAAGAATCGAGGCCATGATCCGGTCCATTCGATCCGGCGGCAACACGGCCCTGTTTGGCGGGGTCAGCCAGGGCGCTGCCCAGGTCCGCCGCAATCTGAGCGGAGACTACGTTCACCGGATCATTCTCCTTTCTGATGGGATTGCCAATACCGGTCCGAGTTCTCCGGAAGATCTCGGCCGGCTCGGCGCGTCGCTGCTCAAGGAGAATATTTCCGTCACCACCGTGGGTGTCGGGATGGACTACAATGAAGATCTGATGACGCAGCTTTCGGAGCGCAGCGACGGCAATACCTATTTTGTGGAATCCAGCCGGGATCTGCCCCGGATCTTTGCTGCGGAACTGGGCGATGTACTGAACGTGGTGGCCCGTAAAGTCAAAGTTATCATCGAGTGCCCCGGAGGGGTAAAACCGCTGCGTATTATCGGGCGGGATGGTCGTATCAGAGGAAAACAGGTGGAACTGGGGCTCAACCAGTTATATGGCAACCAGGAAAAGTATGTTTTGGTTGAGCTGGAGCTGCCCCCGGGGAAAGAGGGCCGCCAAATGGAAATTGCCCGCGTAAACGTCACCTATGAAGATCCGGTCACCAAACGCTTCGAAACCGCCAGCGCGCGGGGCGTGGCTGGATTCAGCCGTGATCGTCAGGAGGTGATCCGCTCTACGAATGTGCGCGTACAGAAAGACGTACAGCTCAACTACAGTGCCATTGCCCAGGAGCAGGCGATTGATTTTGCCGACGAGGGCCGCACCGAGGCCGCTGCCCAGGAGTTGAAAAAGTCCGCAACCAAACTCAAGGCCTTCGGTACCCGCCATGGCGATGCTGAGATGCTGGAAAAAGCCGCAGAGATGGAGAGCCGCGCTGCGGATATCCGGTCCCAGGGGATGACGCCCAAAAGCCGCAAAATTATGCGGACCGAGTCGTATCAGATGAAGCATCAGCAAAAGAGTAAGTGATAAGAGAAGCGATTGGCTATTGGCTGTTAGCCGTTAGCAAAAAACCGGGTGATGTCCGGCTTTAAAAAGCTAACGGCTAACTGCTAAAACCTAAGTGCTAAAATTGGATCAGATAATTGAAGGGTCAGGGAGTATGCTCACCAAATGGACGTCATCCCGGCCCCGCATCGAGTGCGGGATGAACTGCAGCCGGGATCCAGTTCACTTAAAGACAGCGCCCCTGGATGCCGGATACGTCATCCCGGACTCGATCCGGGACCGGCATGACGACAAAAACTCCCGGACCGGTCAGATAATTACTACCACGTGAATTCAGGGAAAAATTGGGTAAACGCGCGATCATATTTTTCTGGCTGCTGTTGCTGGTCCCGACCCTGCTCATTGCCGCGGGAGCGATACGATTAATGCGGCATGAGCAGGCCCGCATAGATGCCATGCGGGTGACTGTGGCCCGGGAAATGGGCGGTACGCTGGCCGATTCACTCCAGATCACCATTGCGGAAATCAAACAGGAGCTGTTGACATCGCTGCGCGCGGTGGCGCCTGGACAACTGGCCCGGACCCTGCGCACCTGGGAAATGGAAAACTACCTGGTCCGCAATGTGTTTGTCTGGGACCCGACACGCGGGTTGCAGCTGCCGAACCCGCGCGCGGGCACCACCAACGAGGAGAAACGCTTCATAAACCGTTATGAGGCCCTGTTTTCCGGGCGCCATGGCTGGCGCACTGTTGCTGAAGGCGATACTGCTCCCGCCCCCGCGGTGAGTGCCGCCACGTCTCCCGAGTCGGATCCTGCCCTGCAAAGCGAGCAGAAACAATCGACCCTGGTTAAAAGTATCGCTGAGATGCAGGCCAGCCGGCGCCGGATGGTGCAGGCGGCTAAAAGCGCCCCGCCGGCTGCGGCCGTCGCCCCGTCCAATCGGTCGGTCCGGCCAGCCGAGGGCGGCTGGATTCCCTGGTTTGAAGAAAACCGGTTGCACATTCTCGGGTGGGTGCGTCCGTCATCAGGGGGCGCGGTATACGGGTTGGAGTTGGAACTCATGGCGTTGTTATCGCGCCTGGTGCCGGAATTCGCTGCCCTGTCTCAAACCGGGACGGTCTATGCGCTCATCGACGGGTCGGGTCGGATTCTGTCTCAAAGCGGTGGGGCGCCGTTAAAACCCGGAGACAAGCCGGAGGTATCCCTGCCCCTGGCCCCCCAACTGCCCCACTGGCAGGTGGCCGTATTTTTTACCGGACCCGGGGCGGATGCATCCAGCGGCAGTCTGGTTCTGCTTTCGAGTCTTTTGCTGGGGATTTTTATCGTGGCAATCTTGTCAGGTGGCGGGCTGCTGACCTGGCAGGCGCTGCGGAACCTGAAAGATGCGCGGCAGAAGACCTCCTTTGTTTCCAATGTATCCCATGAATTGAAGACCCCGCTGACCAGTATCATGATGTATGCCGAACTGCTGATGGAAGGCCGGGTCGCCGATGCGGCCAAGCGGGAGCGCTATCTACAGGTTATCGTAGACGAAAGTCACCGCTTGACCCGGCTGGTCAACAACGTGCTTGATTTCAGCCGGCTGGAGCAGGGCCGCAAGACGTATAACCGCCGCCGGCTGGATATCGGCCGTTACCTGGCGGAGACCATCGACCTGCACCGGGTGCGGTTACGGGCGGCGGCCATGGAAATCGACCTGCAGGCCCCGATCGGGCACCATTTTGCCGACATCGACCGGGACGCCCTGGATCAGGTGATGCTGAACCTCATCGACAATGCCATCAAATATGCCGGCGAGGGGCATTACCTGGGTATCGGCCTGAGCTCCGAAAAAGGGCAGCACACCATCCGGGTAACGGACCATGGCCCTGGTGTGCCCGCCGGTTTCGAATCGCACTTGTTCGAAAAATTTCAACGCGCGGATGACTCCCTGACGACCAGCAAGCCCGGTTCAGGGCTGGGACTGAGTATCGCCCGGCAACTGATCCGCGATCAGGGCGGCGATATTCGTTGCGAATCGGTTCCGGGCAAGAGCAGCTGTTTCGCAATCACTTTGCCGGCCAAGGAGACGACTGATGACAACTGATACGCAACCCCGGATCATGGTCGCCGAAGATGATACCCGTATTCGGGAGGGCCTGGTGGATCTGCTGACAAGCGAAGGCTACCGGGTGACGGCGGCTGGCGACGGCAGTGAAGCCGAACAACTGCTGGCCAAGACGTCCTTTGACCTCGCCATCCTGGATATCATGATGCCCGGTAAAAGCGGCTATGATCTATGCCGCGATATCCGAGCCGGCGGATCACAAATCCCGATTATCATGCTGACCGCCAAGGGCGAGGAAATCGATAAGGTGGTCGGACTCAAAATGGGGGCCGATGACTATGTCACCAAGCCATTTGGTGTACATGAATTGCTGGCCCGGGTGGATGCGGTCCTGCGCCGGGTACAACGGGCGGCTGATGTCGCCAACAAGGACCGGCCTTCCGGGAAGCCTTTTGAATTTGGCAAGGCCCGCATTTTCCCAGATCGCTACCGCTTGGAAATCAACGGCGAGACTGCCGACCTCTCCGCCAAAGAGCTGGATCTGATTATCTTCTTCCATGAAAATGCCGGGCGCGTCGTCAGCCGGGATGAAGCCCTGGATGCTGTCTGGGGAGTCAGTTACTTTGGGACCACCCGAACCCTGGACCAGCATGTGGCCCGGATACGCAAGAAAATCGAGGAGGATTCGGCGAACCCGCGTTTTCTCAAGACCTTCCATGGGATCGGCTACCGGTATGAGGTGCCGGAAGAAGATTAAACCTGCTGCTGGAGATGAGAAAAAGACCGGTCCTCGTTAGAGTGGCCGGTTTTTTTTTCACTGCTGGAAATATTTTTACTCAAGGACCCTTAAAGGCTGTTTCTATATTTCTTCCATAAAATCCTGCACGAGCGTATCGACATATTCAAAATCGAGATCACCCTGTTTTTCGAAGGCGATCTCCTGGTTGGCGTGGGAGAGTTTGGTGAGCAGGCCGAAGACGATGACCAGCAAGATTTTGACACCTGCGCTGGAATTGGACTTGAAAAAATTCATCAGGTCTTTACGGGCGATGCTCATGAGGATCGCTTCCTGGGTGGCGGTAACGCTGGCGGTCCGCTCCTCTTTCAAGAACATGGCGGCTTCTCCGAAGGTGTCTCCTTCAACCAGGCTGCTGATGACGATTTCCTTGTCTTTCAGTTCGCTGACGGAAACATCCGCTGCACCGGCAATGACCGCGTAAAAGTGGCTGCCGGTTTTCCCCTGGGTCACGATCTTGGCCCCCTTGTCGTAAGCGACGACTTCGGCGATAGATAGCAGGGCACGCAGCTCTATATCGTTCAGATACCGAAAGGCTTTAATTCTCCGGATCTTGGGCATGTACTCTTTGACTTCTTCGGGCGTGGCCATGTAGGGTCCTCCTGTGTGGATGATTTGCGGTACCGCACTTGCCCTATGACGATGATGATCTGGATCTCGGGGTGGTGCTGAAAGTGTGACCTAAAAAATATATGAAGGCCACGGTAATGTCAAGCTGGATTAGAACTCCCGGACGAGGCGGATATCAAGGCAAAATTTTGAGTGGATATTAAGCGCTACGCCTACGGGAAGCTGTGCCTGATAAGTGCTTTGCGGGTGTCAGGCCAGGGCCGCAGTTCAGCGTTTACCGGTACACGGTAATGACTGGTCTGTTTACAGGTGGCTTCTAAATTGACGGACACTACAATTGTAGAAGGAGCGCCCTTTTCAAGACAGGTTCTCAGGCGGTAGCGGCTTGCCCGGAATGCGGATACGAAAGCAACTGCCTCTTCCGGGTTGTGATTCAACTTCTATCTGTCCGTTGTGCTGGGCAATAATGCGGTCGGCGATGTACAGCCCCAGCCCGGTGCCCTTCCGGTCTTTGGAAGAGAAAAACAGGGTGAATATCTTTTCACGCGTTTCCCGATCCATGCCGATACCGTTGTCCCGGATGTCGAAAACAACCGCATTGACATTCTTTTCTATAGTGAAATCAATCCGGTGTTTGTCTTTTTGCGTGTCCTTGAGGCACGCGTCGATAGCATTGTCCAGAATGCTGACCAGGGCGGAGTGGAAACTCTCCGGATCGATGACCAACTGGGCGGGCGCGTTGGCCAGATCGGTTTGCAAAGCCAAGGGCTTACCGTCCGTGCGTAGCTGGACGGTCGCGATTACCTCTCGGGTAAACTCGGCCGTGTCGACTGTTTCCAGCTGCAAGCGGCGCTCTTTGGCGTAGAAGAGAATGTTGACCTTTACCCCATTTGGTGGACACCAAGATAAGCTCATTGTATGAATGAGTCAGGAGGTGTTCCGATGGGTACAAGACGCCGTAGCTATGACAAAACCTTTAAACTCGAAGCCGTTCGT
>Ga0126335_1000753_pt1 | contig 16568 bp, 16 predicted proteins | sample OlaspJWI45metaG_FD_108409 | JGI IMG/M metagenome (GOLD analysis project Ga0126335, IMG submission 108409) | Marine gutless worms symbiont microbial communities from Oahu, Hawaii - Olavius sp. 1 OAHU.JWI-45 metaG | ecosystem: Host-associated > Annelida > Digestive system > Unclassified | place... | reverse complement strand
TTGATTGGGGAATAAATAATCGCGAAGTGGTATTAGAGAAATGGAGAAAAAAATTTACAAACGACCTTGGTGGGACTCGAACCAACAGTCTTTGCCTCCTTACGCTGACGTTTTATCCATTAAGCCACATGCTATATGTGCTATATGCTTGCAAACTCGTCTTTTTAAATAACACAGCTACTCGCGCCCATGATACAAATTATTATTACAAATGTCACATTATAGAACAATACATTCAATTTGTCTACTACTTGCCTGTCGATTCTGCAGTGCACTAATTACAGTTGTGATATTATTATTATTATATTAGTGATAGTGTTTTACAGAGGCGACTTCTAGTGATTGGAAATGACGCTATTAGTGAAAGTGAGTCTTACTATGTCAATCGTGGCTAATTTTCAAAACGGAGACCAGCAAAAGACATCAAATATAAAAATTTCAGCTTCAGAGGCATTCAAATAAAAAAAATTACATTATGCTAGACTTTCGTGACAGTACATTAACCGACGCGCAAGAATCGATTTTTAGCCCGACCAATCACAGAGCTATTGTGTGATCAGCTGACCAATCACAGCGCTATTGCGTGGCAGTACTTCCGTCACTTGGAGACATATTTGGACAGCACTTTCGTCATTCACAAAAAGTACAGACTAGTCCGCAAAGGCAACGGCCAACTCAGTACGCACACACGGGTGATTTTACTATGGGCGCAGCCCACAGTAGGCCTCTGGCCTACTATACCGGGCAGCCCGGTATTAGTCATATGTATTTAAGTAGTTTACAGATATGCCTGCCAAACGGCTCAATCTCTCAGTAAATGTGTCCAAAACTAAACTGTGGCCAGTCAGTCGAGATATTGCATTCTGTAATCTAGCAATGTTCAATGACAATGCATATCTGCATTACTAGTCACACGCACCTGACAACCATGTACTTAGTCAGTGCCAATGTAGCCACAGAGTGTAGGTTTGGGTCACCGTATCTTGATGGATTGCTGCAAATTGCAACTATCAACGGCTGCAGCACAGCCAGCAGTGTGTCCGAACCTAAAACATAGTTAACACGATCAGCTCAGACTACATGAGCTGAGCACTTGACTAACTGGTAATTTAAACACAAGTTATTTTTCGAGCAACTTCGGCAGTCACATGGTTTCATCTACAGAAACTAAAAAACAAGTAAGGTGCTAACGTCACAGGGTCCTCGGTGCTCCATGTTTTCCGCTCAACAACAACAACAACCGTTTAACGGCCTCTGTTCCGGGACAACCCGGGTAGGCCAGTACCAGAAGAAACACTGCCTTCTGCCTTAGCATAAAGCTGTGCTGCATAGAGGCTGGGTTACCCCACCTCCTGTCTTCTGGATTTTTATGGAGCAAGGGAAGATAATGGAGGCAGAGGTACCGACAGTCCGGGTGGGCGCCACCCCAACCGAACTAACGACGCCCCCACCCCCACAACCCTCAACAAAAGAGCGTAATTAACAATGTAACATATTTAAGACTGTGAAGTCATGTTACTAAGTATATTTTGCTGTGCACTACTGCAACTTTGCACCTCTGACTTCTGGCAAGTAAAATGAAAATGATGGCATTGTTGGCCAATTTTTCGCATTATTTTGCAATTTTCGCCACAATTAAAAACCTTTTTCCAAAAATCTAAGTGCGCACATCACTGTTGTCCTAGATGCCAGTTTCGTGCCAAATGTGACGTTCTTAGGCCTTCTCATTCCTGAGACATCGTTTGGAGAAAAAACAATCACCCAGATTATTTCGCCACCCATGAACCTCACTCAGTGAGGAATAGTAAAGTCTAACATTCCAATGAACAAATTATAGGTAACTATGGAGACTATCTTTACAGGTAATCAACTGTACTGGTACCGAAAACCAACCAAACTGAGAAAGATGCATACTCAAAATAACTGATAAGCCAAAAAACTTAATAATATCTCCATTGTGTTCATGCAGCTGCAACAAAGCACAAAAACACACCCGACCTGTTACTATCTGTTTCTCTGTAACATGGCGTATACACTCAGCTTCTGCATCCTCAGCTGCAGCTCCAGCAAGACCCATTTCTTCTTCCATTGTCTGATCTGATCCAGTCTGTAAAGCACACAGCTTTCTCACATTGTAGACTTAACAATTATAAATACCACAGTTACTACAGCTATTACTGGTACTAGCCAAAGAACAGTGATGCTCTACAGTGGGGCTTAGCATAAAGTAACAACAGCAGACTACTGAGTTAATGACTGTCACATGTAGAATAATGACTGGCTCCCCACTCCACCCCGAACTGCACCTTTATCCATTCAGCCGTTCTTGCACAGCACAACCGCATGAGAGACAGACATCATACTGATTTATACACCATGCTACGGGATTATTGGTCACAGGATGCACATTGTGCATTTGATGCGGCCGGAGAGCCAATCAAATACAGAATACTATCATCCTACAACAACTCTAGTACACATATACATAAGTCGAATCACAAAATTATACAAAAAACTCAAGTAACATATAGACTTAGTGTACGTACTATTAGTGAATTAACAAAACCGACATTCACAGCAGTGTTAGAGTTTACTAGTTGCATGTAATTGGCCAGACTCTGCAGACAATTGCATCAATCATAAAATTAAATAAACTTAACATCACTGAAGTTGTATAAGGCTGTTCCAGCTTAGCCTAACACATTAAATGACAAGCTCATATAGCAGTACAAACCTTGTGTGCCTTGGTGCTGCTGGCAGCCACACTGATGTTGGATGAACGTACGGACTTGGATCCTTTGCCATCGCCAGTCTTTGACTCTTTGCTAGCTTCAGAGACAGCTCGGCGACGTTTCAGTTCACCAAACACAGCAACGTCAAGATGAACCAGCTGTTGCAGAGCAACATGACCACAAGTGAAAAGAAATCGTGAAACGACCAACGACGAACATTTCAGCACTTGGTCCTCTTCAACTTCCATCACTGCTTCATCTGCACGACATCATCCAAGCATGCAGTTTTGTTTCAACATATTGCACATGCAGATACTGGTACATCTTACACGTATCCTGCTACGGACAAATAACAGCTACATTGACAAAAGTTTTGCCATCAATGGTCATCTATCACCTCTCTCTGACATCATATCAGCTATGCACAGCCGGAAACATTCTTATTCGAAGACTAAAAGTATGGTGCTCTGTGACTGTTTTGATATGTAGTGCTTTGAGACTTCTTACCTACTCAATGCCTTCTGGCAGTTCATGTCTCTTTTCACCAACAACACATGACAGAAAATGCAGTTGTCTACAACCTTATGATTTATACAGAACAGTGATGCTACAACAACCAAAGTCACAATCACAGAAGCAACCACCTGAAGCTTCAGGCTTTGCTGGCAGTAATGCTGCAGCTTGTTTTCTCATGATATCTGCACAGATAACATCTGGATGCTCAGCAAGACGGTAGATGAGACTTATCGCTTGCTCTGCCATCGGACACCAGCTGTTCTTCTCCACATTCAGCATACCTGACACAGCGTAGTAAACACAGAACTGCAGAAATATGCCATTTTATGCCATCCACCTCAGCCACACAAAAACACAACTGGCATTCAGACTACTAACTTAACAAGACAAACACATTGTGTCATTACAAGTATAATGGCTAAAGCCATGATTATAAACCATACAACTTGCAAAATTTCCCCCCAGTCCCCTTCTCCATACAGAAATTGTGACCACCATCTAATTCAATGTGCCCCCAAGAATCTCCACCCCACACAACACGCTGATCCATTAAGCCATTTTTGCAGAGTGCAGACACGTGACAGGCTGACAGACACACCACACTTTAGGATCACTGATCATAATAGGTGACATCTCATGCATTCAATGCATCCTGAAATGAAAAAACACAATCGCAAAAGCCACCAGTACCAGCCTAAATCACAAACGCCATGCTTGCATTACAGCTCTGACACTAAACTCACGTCTGTCAGTGACATACAAGACTGTTTTACTAAACCGTCAGAGCACTGCAGCTAATAGGAATGTTTCAACAGTTTACACACGTAAACAGACAATTACCAAATACATTTTTCGGCAATTTTAACATGTCCAGCACATCAGAGGTGTATGTACTATATTAATCCACAGTTTACACTTTACATCACATCATATTACATTACCTGTTACTAGAAGTGATGACAGTCTGTCAAACAGTTCATGATCCTGGCTGAAACGGAACGGTTTCTGAAACTCGCCTGACTTGCTCTGCATTTCAAGTTCACACATTATTTATTACTAGCAGCATAAAGTTTAAAAATATCAAGTTTATACTTTCTTTTCATGACTGAATAGCCTTCAGTGCTTTGACACTGTTGGTTGGGTGGTAGGAAGGGCATCCGGCCTGTAAAAAACCTTGGAGGGTTGTGGGGGTGGGGGCGCCGTTAGTCCAGTTGGGGTGGCACCCACCCGGACTGTCAGTGCCTCTGTCTCCATTATCTTCCCCTGCTCCATAAAAATCCAGAAGACAGGAGGGGGGAAACCCAGCCTGAACGCAGCACAGCCCATGCTAAGGCATAAGGCAGACTGTTTCTTCTGGTACCGGCCTACCCGGGTTGTCCCGGAACAAAGGCCGTTAAACGGTTGTAGTTGTTGTTGTTTAATGACTTAATAAAAAGTGTAAGTCTACAATAACACAAAGACACAGTAAAACATTTCAGCAACCCCAAATAAATCACGTAGAAGAAAAATTACACAAAAATACTTGGAACACATCAAACTCATTACATGCAGAACATCTGCTGCTCTACATGGTGTTCCAAAATTAGGGAGCCCCCTTGCTTTTGATGGCATAACTTTCTCAATATGTAATTTGTTTCACAAAATTTTGCAGTCGAGAGCAGGAGATAATGCTCCTTGGGAGTGCTATCAAAATTTTCACAACCTGTACTGCCTTTACCGTGTAATTCTGCATCAAAGAGTGTGACGCCACTGATAAGGCAGTCAGGCAGTGGGACATCCATCTGTGTAAATCTCGCAGCTGGAAGAATCAAATAAATTGGATAATAAGCTTAACTTTGACAAAGTGGCATGTTGTCACTTTCCTCTATTCTATAGCTCACATGTATCCGACTGTAGAAAGTGGCTTTTTCGGTGACATCTACTGGTCAGATTCTCTTCGTGACACATACATGTTTGTTTCAATTTGCAAAAATTACATCAACCTGACAAATTACCTACTGCTGCTCTAACACACAACTGCAAAGTAAGCGTGCAATAATATTCTAATGTCAACAATACAATGTAAACAGCATCTGAAAATAATTCTAGAAAGCAACCTTAGTTGCCAGCTTTGCCAGTGCCAAGCAAGTATCGCGGGCCAACAGATGATCAACGTCAGCTCGTGGTCCAAGTCCCTCTTTGATCAGCGTGCTGATGTTACTCTGAACTGTCCCCAACTCCGCACTAGTCAACAAGTAAGGTGACTATCATCACAGTGTCCTCCTCACTGTTTCAGGGTAGCGTGTTTAAAATCCACTCGCATGGTGGAACCACATATATTCTGTTTCTGCATATACGCGGCACCACCGTGCAAGTGCTTTAGACAAAAACTGGCATTTTGCAAAAAACGCACTAAAATAGGCCTAAAAATGTCAATTTTGTCACAATTAAAAAACTTTTTTGAAAAATCCAAGTGCACGCATCATCCTTGTACTAGACGCCATTTTTGTGCCAAATTTAACATTCTTAGGCCTTCTCAGTCCTGAGATATCATTTAGAGAAAAAACGGTCAACCACCCACCCACCCAGCTTATTTCACCATCCGTGAACCTCAGCGCTACGCAGGGTGGAACAAAGTAAATTACACAGTATCGTCAACTGTCAGCAACTAATTTCCATTAACGCAATTTTCTCACTCGTCTGAACAATGAACTTTCATGCGTGTCAACTAAGACATTAACTCATTTTCTCAGGAAACCACAATAGTCACAATACACATTACAATTTGGCAGCCACGATACTCTGTAGTCAACAACTTATTCGTTGAACTCATTTCAGTTCTATTTGAAGATGCATGCACCCTGAACTGAGCTAATAATATGGACAGATATAAAACAAGTCACGCAAAATGTCTTACAAAATTTTTAGACATCCTCCATATGCTCACTGATTACTAGCACTATATATGGTATCATGGTATGTGCCATTTTAAATCTCTGTCTGTGTGATATGCCGAAAACTAGAATCATTCATTTTATACCATCATAGCAGCATACCCAATATATTCAAAAGCACTTGACAGTGCTAATGTTCATGCCTTTTTATTCTTATACAACAAAAACTGACTCAAAAACCTCCACGGAGTTATGAAAAAAAATTTAATCTTTATATCACAATTTCAAACTCAATTCTTCTATTTTATGTAAAAATGAGAAACAGAACTGACCCCGCAACCATGCCAATAAGCAGTAGTGCTCCACGGCTCTCAGTCGCTGTTGTTGGATTGATCTTCATTGCAAACTTCTCCCAGAAAACTTGTATTACTTTACTGCTTAGGTCGCCAGTTCGAACAAACTCTTGGATCTAATACACAAAACAACATTTCACGCTACAAGTACAAAATACTAAATTCTACACAATACAACGCTTCAGACACACTGTAACATTTTGGTTCTCGATACTAAGCTGTCTCAGTCAACAGTGATGCAGAACTCACTCAACTACTGCAGGATAGGCAAGTCCTCGGCAACATTATTAAACAGAACAAAAAAGAGACCTAAGTGATTTAGCAAAGACCACATCAAACTCCATCCTCCTCACTGTGGGGGATGTTGACTGGAGCCCCATCTAATACAATGTTTCTAGAGTCCCCAGGTGTCTCTACCTAAAACAGAACATCAATCCATTCAGCTGTTAATGCATGGCCTACTCATATGACAGACAGACAGATGCCAGGATCATGGATTGCAATAGTCTGCGTCTCACATATTCAACATTGACATAATAAGAAACTTACCAATTCATTCAATGATGACAAATCGCCCAAAGAAGCACCCACAGTCAAAGCAATGAGAGCATTAGAAACAGCAACTGCTTGTGCCCTTAACATCACAAACGCCAAAATCATCGCACTATATCGAAATGTTTAACAAAGTCACAACATTAGATTAAATTAATTTATACATTAATCTTGACTCCACATCAGGCACTCGGTAATACAGCTATATTCTCAAACAATATTATAAGCGCTAGCAATAACATTTTCTATACACAGTTCAATTCCTAAAAGTGATGGCTTATGAAAAGCTAGTTTTAATTAAGTACAAAAGGTTCACAATAAACAACTAGAAAAATACTTTACAAAACTAACGATTACTTAAAATCATTAATGATGAACTTCATACATCATCATATATCTCATCTTGCTAGAAAACAAGCATGCTGGACAGTATATACAAAAATGTTTTTTTTAAATTACAAACTGTAACAGCCTTTCACATCCTAGTGTATATAGAACATGCTTCACCAGTAATTATCATATCAACAGTAGAATATGTACCTTGCATTGACACCCTTCGGACAAAGATATATGCGTTTGTATGCATCCACAACAGCAGTCTTAACTGAAGCCTCTTTGGACCTTATCAGCGACAACATGCGTCGAATGCCAACCAGACAACTTGTAACACCAGCCTCAAAGCCGCTGACAAAGAAGTTTATGGCTTCCTGGACATCAGTTAATGCCTTGGAGCCGAGCAGTTGACAGACGATTGGTATCACCTCATCAACTTGGCTGACAAATGTCAACGAATCCTGCAGTCACAGCTGTAACAAGTTTATGTCATACGTTACACATTTCAAAAAGCTTTAATACACAAATAGCTTGGCTGGAAACGCTCATAATGTAAGTGTGGTTGTGAATCTGATTGTAGATTCTGAATCAGGAACCCCGGTAATTCTATTTGCATTCAATAGTCATCATAGCTGTATCATGCTCAGTTCTGGAGATAATGCATGTGACACAGAGAAAGACAGTATGCATCATTACTATAGCTGTCCCCCATTCTCGGGCCAGCTAATAAAACAATACATCAAAACTTGCCTTTAGATACTGGACAAGAATTTGTTGCTTTGAAACGGCACTGACAGCAGCTGCATCTTCTACTGTGTTTGCTGGTGTGGATTCATTTGTCAGGCCAACTCCTGCATGGAAACATAGCCCGACGTCACTGTTACATTCTTAATTCTGTTTCAGTAATCTAGACAAAAAATATATGCAGAAGAGCAACAACAAACCAACTCACCAACATACAGAATACTGGTTACGGAAAACACTTGACACTGCACAATCACCATTAATGTCTCATAATGATCTGTACCAAAGTAGGTAAATTAATAACAAGTTCAAAGCAAACAGACAAACAAGTATTGCATATGGTAATATTTCAAAAACAAAATTATAAAACACCACACATCACACTCGGTGTGATCGGAGTCATGGGAGTACGCCCACATCCAGACGTACCTGTCGAGGTTTGCTCAGAAAGCAGTCTTTAAGTGATATTTGGCCTAAAAGTTTTACCATAGCCAATTTGGCTCACATACCAAAAAAGAATGCCAATATAGTATAGGGGGGAATGGGGGGCACCTACTTGTAGCTGGGAAAAAGCTCTCTAAATTAAATTTGGGTTGAAAGTGCCACTACGACCATTTTGGCGCACTTGCAAACAAGTAGGCCAAAGTTCAGCAACAGAGGGGGCACTGTCAGAGTGATGGGAAAATGCCCCTTAAGTGAAACTTGGTCTTAAAATACTATTACGGCTGATTTGACTCATTTGCCGACAAGTAAGCCAAAGTACAGTGGTGCTTAGGTACCATCCAATAGCTTAGAAAAATGTCCCCAAGTTAAACTTTGGCCTAAAATGCCAATACGACTGTTTTGGCTCACTTGCAAAAAGTACACCAAAGTTCAGCGAGAGAGGCGGCACTCTCAAAAGTGATGGGAAAACGGGCCTTAAGTAAAATTTGGTCTTTAGAAAATATGATGGCCAATTTGGCTCATTTTCCAAAATGTAGGTCACAGTAAGTTGGCAATATTCGTACGTTTTTGTTTGTTCTGGTATTTAAGGGAAACATACAAAGTGAAATTTGGCCAATTTTTCACATTTTGTCTGTTTCAATGCCATTTTTAACTACTTCCAGTTTACAGTTACGATCTGAGAAAATGGGACTACTTGGCTGACATGTTTCATCACGTCTGTGACCTTTAGCCGGGTGTGGGAAGCAGCAGGAAGCAAAAAAGGCCAATATTTAACGAAAAACGGGTCCAGAAGGCAATACCGCAGGTGGAATTCAGCCGCCGACTGGCCATTTTGACTCAACGCCCCCAGATTACTATCCAAGTTCCTATTCATTATTGGGCCAGGGCCTATCTCTTACCGTTTAGGCTGTACTCACCGGTAACGTTATCATTATGCTATTGTAAAGGCAACAGGACAGTCGCTTTTGTCGACTGGCCCCATACATAAAGGGGAAGCAAAAAGTCAAAACACTGTAACTCCGGAACGGAAGCCGATAAAAATGGCATTTTTCACAGCTCGACAAGCTTTATTAGAATTTTTCTAGTAAGGAAATTCATAGCGTATAGATTAAGGTCATGAAAACCAAAAGTGTTAGGGGGCATGAACTGCGAAGATTCAAAAGGCCATAATTCCAGAACGGAAGTAGATATCGACACAAATTCAGCGTTTTTCTCAGCTCATTGAGCTCTATCAGACATAGTATAATGGTTTCATTTGCCATCCCGGAAGGAGGTCGAACTGGAAAAGTGCCACGCCCCCAAAATTTTTAATTCAGCCCTGAAATTTTTCCACAAATTGGGAATTTGAAAAATTTCTACACTGAGGCAGACATCGATTCTACATCATGTCCGATTTTTTTGGGAAATGCTAGCATGTGGATTCTACTTATGAAGAGAAAAAGCAAAATTTCAGTTAGGGGGTTTTGTCTGGAATGCTACATACGGCACGTTATGCAGGCACTGTCAAGCGTCATGTAACAGTGTCAGAAAAGCCGAGCTGTTGCAAGCTGTTGTCAAGAAATTGAGATTTAAGCAAATGTTTGAACCCGTCTAAACCGGAAACCGGAAGCGGGCATGACATCATGGTCAGATTTTCAGGGTAGCTCCAGGGTGCCCAAGGATGGTTTAAGGCACAAAAATTTGGGGGATCATGGATTGGGAGCCAGAAATTGGCATTTATCGTACACCGCAGCACCCGCTGGCGAGGCATGGGCGGCACTGGGCAGCCCTAGCCTACAGCCTTGGGTAGCAATAGCTACAGGTCGGCCTCGCCACTGGAGGCATAAACTGTGTGATACACTCAGTTACACTGCGGTGCAGGCTAGCTGGCAGCATGCGCTCTTTGACTGGCAGCAGGATAACACGGAACAGCCGAGATGTGGAGTGGAGCTAAAACTGTAGGTACAATGCCCAGCTGGATTGACAGAATGGCTAATCATTTATAAAGTATGTTTTAGGTGCCATAAATAAATTTTATTATTTTCTCATCACTTACTCACTAACTTGCACAATGTGTGCTTGATATATTTGCTGGCTATGGGGCTTAAAAGAAATAAACCAGCTTAACAGCTATTAGTAAAGAAGTAAGTGCTACCAAACCAAAGCCACATGGACCCACTGGATGGCACTAATCTCTGTATCTCCATTTCCGTAACCCTCAGCCAGACCCCAGCTTATACTGCGAGACCATGGGGATAGGGCATTGCATTGGGATCTGTTTAACAGCTGTTAGACCAGCTTACAGCTAAAAGTAAGATTCTGATGCTAACAGCAGGCCTTGGCTGCAGCAAGATAACATAACAATTGTCAGTGGCTTACCAAGAAATATATGCCGCAGACAGCCCAGTAAATTAGCGACACGAGCAGCAGTATCCTCATCAGGGCTCATGCTACTATCATCACTGTCATTATCCATCACTACGGCAACTGTAAAGACGCTGTCAGTCGGCCATGTTTCCTTCATGACAGACAGAAGCTGCAGCGCTGCATCAAACTGGTGCTGCTTCAGCAGGTCCATCAGTCGTATCTTAACACTACAAAGTACACATCACAGTAATGTATTATTACATACACTGTACATAAGTGTTACGAGTTACATCACCAAACTCTCTTTGCTTAAATGCCATTCGATTCTGACCTTTCTGACAGAGTGTCGTCAACATAATCAGGCAATAAAGCAAAGTGTACACAAATTTGGTAGAAAAACTGCAAATATTAACATACAAAAACGTTTTATAACACATGCGTTAAGGTCCATCGTTAAATGACACATTTAAAACAGCAAAAATTAATTTTATCACTTCAAGGGTCGTAGACATGAATTGCATATTATGTCCATAGCTAGCGGGGTGATGAAATTAATTTTGCTGTTTCAGATGTGTCCATATCTGTGGAGTGAATGTGGCACCAGCTAGGCTTGATATGCTACAGTCAGCACTAAGGCCTGCTGCTATAGCTGGCCTAGTGCACTGCTCCTGGTGTGTGCGGCAAGTTGTGTGTAAGAGCAGGTGCAGTGTGGCTACTGTCACTATATTCTAGAGACAGTGCATGTGTATGTGTAGTTCCCAGCTTGTAGCCAAAGGATTCTCTGAGACTTTTTCTCACCTGTGCGAGTATTATCCAACCAGCCCTAGCCACATCTTATACTACAAGTCTACCTAGCTAGGCAGTGCAGCATAGCGGGCATCAGGCTGGTGGCCCATGCAGTGAGGTATCTTCTTCATCTGTTATCCTGCAGCTGGCACCCATTACAAGCTCAGGCGCCACTAGACCTGAGTGTAATGGCCTGCCTCAGCGCATTAGAGACCTTGTGATAATAGCGCTATACAAATCCACACTTTACCTTACCTTACCTTTACCTTTAACGAAGACACAGGCAGACCCTCTGTACCTGTCCGAGAATTTAATCTCACAGCGTGCCCGCTAAACCTAGCCTGCATGAAAACCATGCGCCCTGGCTGGGACTGAACTCCTGCCCAGCACGTGGCCCAGCCAGCTAGGCTAGCAGGCACCGTGACTCAGTCGGTGCATTTCTGCATTAAGACCTCTACGCCACCGGGACCAGGTTTCATTTTATACATGTGGTTATAACACGACAGTTTTTGTACATTAATTAGCTATAAGTGTCACATAAAAGCTAAGCACAATATATACCTTTCCACTGATTCATCGTCAGCAATCTGAGCCTCACCCATTTCCTCATCATCTTCACAATTCTGGCTCGCATTGCTTACATACTTCTTCACTGCCTTCCTCAGCGGCTTTTCAACTGAAGCCCACTCCACCTCAAGACCAGCTCGTAGGGCTAATAACAATATGCAAAATCAGTATAAATTCACAATGTGCAAACATTCAACTGTAACACAATATTCGCCTGCAGCATCTGTCTGTACCAGTGAACTAAACTCTAAGGTGAGGTGAAAAACATACAAAGTTCTAAAAAAAATCTAATTGCAGATGCAGACAAATATATCATATTTACATCAGTCAACTACTCACTACAGTGTTGGAAAACCACTAACTACTAATGTGATTACACCAATACATTTGAGTTATGATAAAAGTCCGAGACGAATAGGTAAGCAGAGTGGCAAACCAGTGTCGACGACTGTGGCATCCTGTGAGCCTGACTCTTCATTATCTGGCATCATAGTCTTTAGCTTCTCCATCTCTTTCTCATAGTTTGCCTTGAGCACGTCCACAGTCAGCTACAACATGAAACCAGCAAGTTCAGCAACAAGTGGCCAAAGTAATTTGGCGATGGTCACATTGCATCCCCTGCCCTCATACATGGTACAACATTTGGGCAACACTTCCCCAATCCCCATACCCCTCCACGTAGGGGGTTCTGGGTGCCTGCCTAATACGTTCCCCGGACTCCAAGTTTCCAACCAAAACAGGAACTCGATCCGTTCAGCCGTTTTTGCAGGGTGCAGGAATGTGACAGACAGACACACCACACTACAGGAACATCAGTCTCAATACTCCACATCTCATGTATTTTGTGCGGCCTGAAAAGCTGTTCACTTTGTCAAATAGAGATACTTCAATAAAGGTACAGGTATGTATGGAAAGCTCAACACTGACTAATAACAAGATACCTGGGCAGCTAGTGGATTGGCTTGCAGCATGGCAATAATGAGCTGGATTGCATTCTTGCGAACCTGACTGGATTTATCACTCAGTCGACCAACAACCAGCTGTAGAAGTCCATTCTGCCGAGGCAGCGGCAGTGCCTATAACCACGCAATTCAGACACAGTATTAACTCGTCCAAATAACATGCAACTGGTATTCGCATACAGCAGATACAATAAAACTGTCATTCAACAGAAGACATAGCTACTTCTACTTGTGTCTGCATCAAGAGCAATGGGTCAGCCATGCAGCAGCGTCATCACCTGTAGAGTGTAGATGACACAAGCTGCCATGTTACTTGGTTAGAGGACAAGAGTCCACAACGTGGGACATTGTTAGGATCTCACCATGGGACACAGATCAGTGGCTGCATGTTTCCAGTTATTCTTGTGGGCATCACAGCAACCCTACAGAGTCCAGAAATGATCTAGCAGAGACCACTGTTGTTGTTGAAGTTTTAAAGCTACTTATCAGAAGTCACAGACAACATAGAAATGAATGCCACACTAACTTAAATAATCAATATTTTGATAACTGAGCAAAATCAATCACCTTTTCATTGACGATAGTGAGCCAGATCTGAAGAACACGGCTGCGCACAAAGGCATTAACATCATGAATGTGATCCTACAAAGCCATAAAACAATGATCAAACACTTATATGAAGCAAACAGTACTATAAACGATAACAGGTTACAAAAGCAATGCATGCACTTCTAAAATTCACGTCAAACAGGCAATAGCCGTAAATATTTCCATAAACTGCACAAATAGTTATCATTACATAAACACACAAAACCTCAAGTTTGTCAAGAAACTGGTCTCGAGTCAACTTCTGTTTTGGATCAAGATCACTACCACTCAGAACTCGCGAGATCATTTCACCGAGAACCCCGAGGACACTGTTGCGCATTGTGTACGACTGCACGACATAACAAAACAGACACATCAATGCACATAAAAAATATACTGGATGGCCAATACAGACAGCATTCTTTAGTCACTGTCATCCATGGGTCATCACCTGTTCCTGACGCCACAGAGAGAGACAGCAATCAAGGAACACCCAAAGAGATCGTGAGAAAGAGCAAGTGATTACTTTCCAACTCAACACATAACACGAGTCATTTTGGAAATAAAACCTAAAGCCTCATTTAAGAAGAAATAAATGTGTGGACATCAGGTTTCAGTTACAGTGAAAACAAAATAGAGGCAGCAGATTAAGAAACAGATGGATGAAGACAAGTAGTCACTGGCACATCTTCCATTGGAATAAATAAGATATAAGCTACGTTAAGTTCCTAACACAGCACTGAAAAGTCTGATAGAAAATGGGATACCACAAACTCGACAGCTACTTATTTACCTCGCCATCAAGCAGCACCAGTAGGACACTAATTGACGGCAACATGACGGATGGCACACAGCGTGCCAACTCCAGCAGAAATGCTGCATATGCTCGTGTACCAGAACTGTCACGAGAAAGCTCCTTTGTGTCCATTCGCCCTATCTCTCTACAACACACAACATGCATTACAAAACTGATAACCTACTAACAGATAAGTATTAAACAAGCTACACAACATGTTTGTAATAGTGCGGGAGCTAACAGAGGTTTATATGACATCTCGCATAAAAAAGGTTTGAGTACCAGAATCTTTTCATAGTCTGTTGGAGACCTCATATCGGGCATTCTTAAGTTTCCCAGTTGGTGGGTTTGGTGGGAAGTGCCCCTAAAAATTGGGTTAAATGACATTTTGAGTACATCGTTGAAACTTTGTGAGAATGTGCTTTAGAGCCTACTGACTGAGGATCATTAATTCTTAAGTAGTTAGTTTAGTGGAAAACCCATTTAAGAAGGGGGCTCTGCATTCGCATTTATGCCACATTAAGAGTTAGTCGATAAAACTTTTAGTGTAAATAGTTCTTTACATTTCACGATCGACAGTGTTTAATGATAATCTAGTGGATTAGTACAAAGTCAGTTTAGGAACAACCTAAGTCACAGGCCTACGATGTTGAAGTAAAAATTCTGGCTTAATTTTGCAAAACCTTCTGAGCACAAACAGCAAAACATTTAAACTTCGGCTGGCAAATTATTGCAGTGGTCGATGCATCCTTCGCCAAATTACTTTGATCGCTTGTCTACTATATGCACTCAGATGCGATACTGCCTTCTGCAGGCAAAACTGGCTGTCAGGTGTGTATAAGTATTTAACTGCAGAAGCTTTATGCCATCACCCCCTATGAAAAGATTCCAGTACTCAAACCTTTTGTACGCGAGATGTCATATAAACCTCTTTCAGCTCTAGGACTATAACACGAACAACTGCTGAAGTCTACATTCATTAAAGTGCTACAACATAATTAATAGATTCAAGTTTACTTGAACTACATATGCATACGATCAGTAAACAGAAAAAGTCACTCGTTTTGCAATTATTTCCATATTTTGAAATCAAAGTCAAAAAGTGAACACTAAGCTAAATTGGTACAAACCGCCATACAAGCACAATTTCAAAAAATGTCATATCAACTATATCATCATGCTGATAACTTCTTCACTTTAGTTATGGCCAAATATACTAATGCTGATGTCAGACCGGCCAGAAATTGGTGCCGGAAATCGATGTTGAAAACTGGCACTGGACTCTGGCGTGTGTGACATACTGACCAGCACCAAATTTTTGCCTGTGCCGAAAACTGGCAGCGAGTAGAACACTCCTATATTCTGTGCCGGAAATCGGCTTGAACACACGTCTGTGATTGGTTGACGCAAATGTTTACATCAAAGCGTCATTGTTGCCATAGCAGCAAATCGCCAATCGTGGAATTTATCATAAGTAAGTAAACAAATAACGTTTATCTCACAAACAACAGGTGCATCTGCGTAAAATGTGTCATAAAATAGCAAAAAAACATTTAATGTAAATAATGTAAAACTGACTGGTTGTTTTGGCTGATGGCATATGAGGTTGACAAAATAATATTATAACTGTACATAATGTATATTATGTAAACTCTCATTTTGCTTTCATTTTGAACTGAAATAATAATCAAAATTCTAAAACGAACTTGTTAAATACAGCTGGCAGACAGGACAGCTTTAAAGAATTATTTGTTATAGGCCTAGATCATGCCGGCAAGACTAAACCTCGGACGATCGTGCTCGGTAATTAATTGGACCTACTACTACGGTGTCGACGCTTCAATGTACACATTCCCCACACTGTTTTTCTGCTTGTGTTATAACTGCAAAAATTAAAAGTCATGCTCAATTTGATCTAAAAGCAATTACATATTATCTGAAGACACTTGGACAATTTTATGTCAGTCGGTTGAACG
>Ga0126335_1000752_pt1 | contig 16569 bp, 7 predicted proteins | sample OlaspJWI45metaG_FD_108409 | JGI IMG/M metagenome (GOLD analysis project Ga0126335, IMG submission 108409) | Marine gutless worms symbiont microbial communities from Oahu, Hawaii - Olavius sp. 1 OAHU.JWI-45 metaG | ecosystem: Host-associated > Annelida > Digestive system > Unclassified | place... | reverse complement strand
CCCCCCTAAAAAGTGTAAATTTTCTGGCGCCCTACCCACGACCCCCAATTTTTTGTACCCAAACCATCCCCTGGATGCTTTGGAGCTACCCTGAAAATTTGGAGACAATCGCCCTACCCGTTTCCGAGTTTTTAGCGGACATACAGACACACAAAGCGCCTTGTGTATATAGATATAATTATATCTACACTCTACATGCATCCACGATTTATGTATCTGTGTCTGTCAGTCTTCTGCCTTCTGAGTGCATTCATTTTAGATTGCTGCTGATAAAGAAACACATCTCTCGGATTTTTGTTCAGCTCACTTCTCTGATTGTTTCCCCCCAAAAATGAGTAAGTAATAAGTCTGTCTTTTTCCACAGAACTTATTGCGCTCGTCCGCATAAGTGACGTTAATGTGTCCGATATTCTGGATGTTTATGAAACTTAAAAAAAGTTCGCACAAAGTTGCACTGGCAAAATTATTGCGTTTTAGATTCGAACTACATCTGATGTTTGAATTACTATCTTTCCTGGCTCGTTATATTTTCATTAGTGCAATAGTGATACATGCCTCACTAAGAGCGTCAAAGAGCTGTAAACACCGTACATGAAACGAAATTGATATAGGAGCAACTGTCCCACGTACAACGTGGTCATTGGCAGTCTCGTGTCATCTTATGGTCGTTAGTTGCTTTACGGACTGAGTTGAGAAGTCTGCTGTACGCTTAGAATTAGCTTGTCTAGATATGTCGGTGCGTCTGCGCAAATATAAAAATACGCACTGCTGTAACAGCAACGATGTTCGTGATGAAGCCTATACTGGCATTCGGCATTGTTTCATCACAATGCATGTAACACGGGTCCTATTCGTCAGTTAGTGATCGCCTTCGCAGAGTCGCTGTTGCGTCTTCGGTCGCCGCCAGCAAAGCAGTACACACGACATCGTCTCACCGACGTCCAGGCGGCCTGCCGCAGCGCCTCCGAGAACACGGCACAGATGACATAGTCGACTAGTGGTGATGAGTAAGCCATCCACTTGACTGTCATCACCTCGTCCACCGTCATAGACATACGACTGGACTCTGACAAGCCATAGACGATGTTGGCGAGTGTCAGCGGCAGCCACAGAGTCACCGTGGCGATCAGCATGGCGCGCGTTGTTCGGAACAGGTCGAGTTCGTGACGCAGCGCTTCGTCCGGCAAGCTCAAGTCCGCCCGTCGAGCGTCATCGTCGTCGACGTCATCGTCTGACGCCGAGTCGCTGGACTCGTCTCGCAATGGCGGCTTGCCACCCGGCGTGGCGACACTTCGCTGTGGGTCCGTCATCTGATCGGTGCGCGTAAACAGATCTTCCACGTCATCTGGTGCATTGTTCCACTTCGTGTCGACACTGCAGAATGACGTTACGTGATCACCCGAACTCACATGCTCGCCGCCACCGCCGCAATCTGCAGTTGGATAATCGACACACGCTATAGTTAGCCTAATCACTGTGAACGTGAACTCTGTTTATGCTTTAACAGAAAATAACCGTAAACTGCAACCCATATTCAGTAAGCCTGCTGATGATCAACGTAAAAACTTCTGAGTACAGTGTAAGGAAGGGCAACATAAGTCACGTTTTTAAAACAGCAAAAATTATAATGTTTGATCGCACGATGTGCAAAAGTTCAGACGTGCCTTTACAAGACGAGCTGCTATGCTAAGCATATGGTGCTTTTTCTTTCACGCACATTTCCCACGCTACTGTGGATGATTCTTATCAGTGCATTACAATTGTAATAATTATGCTAATAGCACATTTAAAATTGGCACTTTAAGGTACCTGTACTTTTAGCACAAATTGGCTATTGACCTTACATTATATATTTTATCTCCCCTGCCTGTCCACGATAGCCAACGAGAAATGCTTCTGAACAGGTATAGGCTACATGTAGGTCACTACTACGTGTAAGGATAATGTAAGCCTATCAATCTGTCTACGCTGCACAGCACTGCATTGCTGTCTGGTCACGTTAAATAATTTTACTTCTGTGAAATGAAAGCAGGAATCTCTTCCCATTTTAGCAAGCAACGTTTACGCACTAGGCCATCAAAAGTGTTCAGCAGAGCACCTCATCTTGCGCAAAAGGGTAAACAAGAGGCCAAAGGCATTTGGCGAAGGCTGCACTGAATGACCTCGCGCACACGGCACGCGGCGTACACTGCACGCGCCGCCCCCGATTTAAGCCGCGTGACAGGCAGACTGACAGACACCGCGAACATCGGTAAGAATAATCAGCAGTCTTATGCACTCGATACAGCCTAAAAAATAACGTGGCTTCAAAAATAGACACATGGAGGTCGACAACTTCATGCATAAGCCATGGAGGGAGTGAAGTGGTGGTAGAGTGTTTGACTTCGCATCACGAGATCCGGGGTTCGATCCCCGGGAGGTGCCCAAAGTGATGTTGTGGTAAATATTTACCACTATTAAGTTGTGTCTTATGTTATGTATGCCTTCGTTTGTTGCTTCGGTTTGTACAATTGTAAATTTACGGCAATGAGTAAGTTTTGCGCCACTGTGTATTAAATGTAGGGCTCACTGTCTTGCGTGACAGATGTTATTATCTGATTGTCCTTTGCAGCGTCTAGATATATGAGGCAGTACGCGTGTATATCTGTATGTATGACAGGGGCGGATTCAGGAATTTTGGAAAGGGGGGCCCGGTAAGGGGGCAAAGCCCCGAACCGAGCGCCGAAGGCGCGAGCGCCGGCGGGGGGTCTGGGGGCCTCCCCCAGAAATTTTTCAAAAATTAGATGCGATTTCCTGCAATCTAGCATATATTTTTGGGATCAGAATGGCCTCGGATATCATTCAAAATTGGGCCTTTGCAGAACAAAAAACAGTAGCGGCCACGATTTCGAAACCCACCGATATTAGACAAAAAACGACTGATTTGTCGTGTAGGCCTATGGGATCACACAGACACACACACGCACACACACCCCACACTTACAAAAACTCCTCGGATTTCGGCCACTATAAAATCAAAATTCCATTTCTAAAATATTTTTCAGACATTGTATACAATGTAAAAGAATAAAATTGACTTTGCCAAAAATAGGAGGGCTCCGGCCCCCGGGCCCTCTGGATCCGCCCCTGATTTATGTTCGCTTATAACTCGGGAACGGCTATGACGAACGTCTCCAAATTTTTAGGGTAGCTCTAGGGCACCTGGAGGATAATTATACGCGCAAAAAAGTTGGGGTAAGGGTCTTGGGTAGAGGGCCGGCGAGGCTTTTGAACCGCCAAAACGTACAGATTCCGGAAAGGATTGTCCAGGAAGGGGGGATAGCCGGTTTCTGAGTTATCAATTTTACCCCACTGGTGCTGACGGGCCGGCACGCATACTACACACGGGTACGGAAAGCGGGGGTCTTGGGCGGGCGGAAAGCGGAACGGGGCTGTTTACGCAACGTCCGACTGAGCGGGCAGAATGGCTAGTTCTGTAATAAAGACATTATTATTGTTAGGCCTATGTAGCCCCCCGTAGGGACAGGAACACCAACTTTTGCATGTGGGTGATATCCCCGACGTAACTACCCATGTCAAGTTTGACGGCGTTCGGTTCAGGGTTTTTCATTCCCTGGGTCTGAAAATCCGGGTTTTCTTTTGGCAAGGCCTGTCGCCCTTACAAACTGTTATCGCTACCGTGATGCACTGTGATATTGCCAAGTCAAGAAAAGCTTTTTCGTATAGACTTCACTCTTTTTTACTGCAAGCAACACGAAAAACAGTAAACGGTGGCGTCGTCATCGCTATCATGGTTGTTAACATCTTATAATAGCTAAGAATGGGTAGCACGGGGAGGGTTTTTTTTAGTAAATTTGCAGTATTAATAATAAGCCATATAGTTAGGCTATATCGACGACAGCGCAGATGACGACGAGAAGCCCACCATGACGGCAATGACGCGTGTCCATCTCGAGTTCGACGGTGGATGATGTGTCCAGACGGTCGTCGTTGAAGTCGATCGACGTAGCTGTCGTCATGCGTGACCGTCTCCCGGACGATGTGTCTCCGTCCGTGTCCGTGTCAACAGCGTCTTCCAGCCGGTAGTGCACTGGCTCGTCCACCGCGGGACGGCTCGATGCCAGCGATGCCATGGACGCCGTCATTCCATCTATCATCCAACAACTATTCACTGGCAACAACCATGGAAAGGCTGGATTGAAGCTTACGATGGGACCTGTGAACACTTATCTCCTTTCTGTAGACGCAGCCCCGTTAAAACTATAGTAAATTCGTCAAAGATACAATACCCAAATAAGCAGTCTGCTGCTAAAGCTTAAAATTACACGGAATCTTCGCGATAAATTTCCTACTGTTCAGTAGTCGCCTGCTGATTCGTATTCTGGTGAATGGTTACTGAAACGTAAGGACAACTGAAAATGAACACTGCGAATCACAAACGTTCAATTTTAACTCCGACGGACTGACGGAGCGCACAGTATATGAACCGGATCACGTAGAACGAATCTCGAAGGCCAATAGGATGGTATACGGTTTCCTTATAACAGACAACTTGAATAATGCGGTTTAAAGCGGCAAAACAGCGTTAAAGAGCTTACCAGTGGACGTGCGGCAAGACCAGTCGTAGGCACGGCCACCGCGGTAGAGATGTGTCTCGAGCTGACGGACCTCGGCGCGGCACAGCACTGCGAAGACAATGGCCACCGACGACGGAATGAAGTAGGCAAACAGCGCGCCGAGCAAAACAAAGTTCTTGTCGGAGATGAAGCAGAGACCTGTTTCCGGAGCCCGGCTATCTTTGTCCGCTTGACTCAGCATGAACTGCGCCACCGACTGCGATCCGCCCGCATCGCAAAACAAATACGTTTCACAGAGCATCTTAAGTTGCACCGAAAAACAGCATTTAAATGTTCAACTTGAAAACATTTCTGCGTATGGACACCGTTACCTATTTCTAAGTTCCCGTTTCTCTCAGAGGCGGGAAGGTCAATGGAGGTATGGTTCATTTCGTTCGTGGATAACCGCGTGGGAGGCAGGTAAAAGTGTGTGATCCCTTGACAACGCGTACCATACCTGAGCGCTTCCGTGATAGGGTTGGTCCATAAAGAGGCGCTATATCAAGCGTCCTCTACCTTTTACCTTTGCCCATTCAAACTTACTGGGGCCCCAATGCATAACGGCCCGCTATCGGCTGACCTGGGCTCTTCATCATACACGATGAAAAGCAGCAGATACAGTATATCTGTGTACAACTGTATTTCATTTTTAAAAATATTGGGACACTGCACCAGACATTAACGAAATACTTATACGGGATCGAGTGACGCTTTGCTTGTAGACAGACCTGTACAAATGAGACGAACCAAGGCGCTCCAATCCACAGCAGCAGCGAGCAAGCAGTGACGACGCGTCTACCACGTCGATGTCGTGGGTCTTTGAGGCGAAGAAATGCATCCATATTGACGAACGCCAGATGCAAACAGGCGCTGTTGCAGAAGAACAAATCGCCCGTTATCCACAGCTTGCAAGCCTCGTCCGAAAAACTGAAAGAACCTGTGACAATGGTCAATCGAAACAACGCGGTCGTTTGTGCAAAACATTCAGTCTGATATTTTCATAAAAATGAGCTACTCCTTTTAAAAATTATCAGGTTAAACCAAAAAAAATTGAGAGTAAATGAGGCTTTGGAATGAGCAAGTTAGCAATACTAGTGCTTCAAGAAGACTGTCAAACATTTTCGAAATTTTGTGAGGTTTCTACATTGTGGGCCATAAAAACCGACCCCTCAGATTATGCTGTTTATGCTGTATCTGCACGCGTTTATCTGTACAAACAATAAAGTATTTTAATCGTCGTTTCTTTCTACACAAGATGAAACAAAACCCTGATAACGGTGTTGAAATTTTACACAAAAGATTCACGATATAATCGAAGGACTCCAGAAGCATTTTGACACAATGGCAAAATACATTAGCGATGATGTGTTTGTGTCCATGACAGCTTCTCGCAGCAGCCAGAGCCAAGAGATCGCTGTCAGGTTTCTCATTTCTCTTGGACTTCTGCTAGACTCTGTGTTGCCTTCTTGACTGCATATTAGCTCACTCACATTCTTGCAATTCTGTTCCAATCTGGCAGTCTGCCGTCGTTCCGCATCAGTCCTCCGTTCAGTCGAGTTCGTCTTCTCAATCTTGCACAGATCTTCAACAGAGTTGACAGCCCACTTCTTGATTGAAAACTTTTTACAAATACGTTGTGTACTTCGTTCCGAACTTTGAGAAACTAATTTAATGAAACATTTTTTCTCTGCACATGAACAGCATGTTTGTCAACAAATTGGCGAAAACTCAACAAAACGAACAAAAATCCTAAGTTTAAGTCGAACTCAATTTTCACGGAAAATACTGCCAACAGACAAAGCTGATGCCGTGAAAGTTTCACGGAAGATCGCAACACAACACGGTCAACTTATCTTACGTGAAATTTTCACGAAAGATAACACTGAGGGGCCTAACGTCAAGGTGTTTACTGTGTTTACTGCCGAGTTGGGTCGTTTTCATTTATCCGATAACAGTTGCATAAATCTTTTTAAGATCTGTTCAAAAGTCATGCCGATTTCTTAAAAATGATATTTTACTTCTAAATTGACGTTAAATATGATAATTGGCTTAATATAGGGGATCGTTTTTGGCCCTCTCCGTAGGCCTATATCAATCAAATTTGCATAAAGACTTTGCATTGCAGCTGGAATGGCTGGCATACACACTACACAGAGCTGAACTGAACAGTCTTCGTAATTTATTGAAAATGACAATTGATGGTAACAGTATAGACCGCAGATATATCTCTGACGCTGTGAAGTAAATAAATTTGAAGTTGATTCAGCTTACTTAGAGCCTAAACCGTCGGATTATTTTAGTTCCGAACCTTCTACAGGCCATCAAAGGAAATAGCACCAGCGATAACAATACAGGAGGCAATAAATGAGACGTGATGATGGCCTAGGAAAAGTCGTAATTTCAACTTACTCACTTTACAGCCTGATATAATATTCACCTTCTTTTATAATTCAACGTCGAAATGCGAATGCGCTAGTAGCGGATATTTATAGACTACAGGAAAGAAATGGAAATTTGATGGCATGCTACTGCGACCAATCGTGCACTGCACTTGTCCTTCGTGAATACAACCAAGCAGAATCAATCTATTGCCGGTGCAGTCGCAGCTGCCGCAGCTTAGCTCGGTGCCTTTATCGATTAAGCTGCGACATCTGAGACCATACAATCCTACAGAAGTCTAACTGGCCAATTAGATCATGACGGACATACCAGTTTGCAGTACATGGACACCGGGTAACATGACGGTGATCGACATGAGCGCACGTTGCACGGCCAGTGATACGAAGAAGTAGTAGCTCATTTGATGAAGACGACGGTCGAGGGCTATAGCGGCACAAGTCATGACGCTTCCAGCCAGCACGGTCGCCGGTATGGCCAAGAGCCCGGCCGACAACGCTGACCCGTGGCTGACTGGCGTCGGCATCGTCACGGCTGATGTAGCCGTAGAACGGTAGAGATCGGAGACGGTGGACATCACGTCGTTAGCGAATGAGTACAACATTCCCGTCTGAACGAGAGACACACAGAAGTGCCAAGTACAGAATGCGACACTACGCCTTCAGGCTATCGTAAACGTCGAGTTCTTCTCCGCTTCATTCAACGCTGCATCTTTTCTGCATAGCTTTATGGATCTTATCTGAATTAAATAAATATCAATGCGAAACAAAAATGAGAAAATATGGTGTCGATGATAGCAATGTAATAAGTTTCCAGTCAGCTCGGCCCCGGGGCAAACATAACCCTGACCCTAACCCGTCGGAACGAGCTCATTTGGGGCCGAGTTGGCTACTACCCGGGTTGAAGACATGCGAAGTTTTACAGACAAACGATTTGTCATAAACCGAAAACAGTCCTATATGTTAAATCTGATTTTACTTACAGTGTACTGTTATATTTGACTGGCTGCAAAACAAAGAGAATTCTACCTGTGTGGCGTTCATTAGTGACGATGTTGTCGGTGTAATGACGAACGCGTCAGACGAGTTGACTGCATGCAACTCGTCCATCGTCGGCTAGACACGGTCAGAGACAGCGACCACAGCATGAGCAACCAGCTTAATCAATCAGTTCAGCCGCTGTAGCCGGCGACGTGCGAAACCGCTAACCAACCAATCAATCAAACAGACAGGCAGTCAACTACAGGAAGCTATTAATTGGTGCCGCGTTCTCGTATCGTGACAGGAAGGTCAATCGCTCTTGATCCATCTGTTGAAACCTTTGTTAAGTCAAATGTGTTTATCTGTCAAACAGCTATATAAAACTATCAAAAACTCGCTGTAGGTGTAGGAGCTTGGGATACTACTAAAATAAATAGACTCGGCTCTATATTATTTGTTATACTACTTTGCGTTAATTGCAGGCGTCGGTTTTTATGTCAGTACGCAAGCACGTATGTATGCATCACAGTAACTTTTGACAATAGATGCAGTTTATACTTGACGCGCAGTCTTTGAACACAAGACAGCTGTCGTCAAGCATCGGAGCTTTTTTGGTGCCAGTAACACTCAGTTAACGGCAAGATGACGTAAACACCGCAAACTCTCAACTCATTGGGTTGACCGAAATTGCAGGAGTGGACATTGACGGAGGACTGCGTACTGACTGTAAGCGTCATCTGGCGGCAATTATACAACATTTAGCAGTTTCCATGTGTAATTTGTGTACGTTTAAGTGTGTATTTTTATCCTTATATTTTCCTTCTGCGACATGTTTTGCAGAATCGGCGTATTGAATAAATTGACAGTTGACACAGTATTATCACGTATTCTTAAAATGCAGAAAAACTGAGCTTAATTACACTTAGCTTTTTTACATAATTAGCAGTATTGTTACAGCTACTTTCACTGTCTATTAGTCCGTTATTGTCCACTCCTGCAAAATCCAGAAGTGAGAAGCTAAGCAGAGTTTAACGTTGCAGTCAACACACGACATTTCATTTCGGAATCGAATCTTTTCGAGACAACCAATAACACTAGTAGGCTTAATGAGCTAACATATTCACTAGCTCTGCCAAAGCAGCCAATTAAGATAGCAAACGATTTTCGCTTGTCAGCTGACACATGCGGGAGAGGCTAATTCGTATGCAACCGCTTGCTTGCGAGGGAACTCCATCGACTTGGATGCGCCGAGAAAAAACACGACACTGAACTAATAGCGTCTTCGCTCATACATCCATTAAGCTTACCGTTCGTCCGGGTACACCGAGGTTGTTAAGCTAATACCTCGTCACCAACGGATAACGCTTCTGCCAATTTGAAATTTCTACTATTCGTGCATGAGTTACAAGCCAGAGCAACAGACAGACAGACAGACATATGAACAAAGCTTGTTACACACAATTTATGTTACAGGCCATATCGAAAAAAACTGCTTCTTTTACCGACACGGACCTTCAACTCGGTAGTGTGTGCAGAGCTTAATGAAAATATTAATGACAAGAATGTGAAGTAGTAAAATGACTAAGCATACTGTTCCAATAACAGTAACAGTAGTAAATATCTAGCTGCCGGTCTTGTGTTTGTCTTACATGCTGCTACTATTGACAAAACCGACTTATGCAATGACATCAGCTCGGGATGCAGATTGGTCACGTGATGTGTATAGTTCTAGGGCCACGTCACGTGACTAGCAATTGCATTTCCGACGTCCGCACAGCTTTTGCTGCACAGCGCTGTGGCTAATGAGATTTCAACCAATTGTGAACCGCAAAGTATGTCACGTGGCAGGCCTACTGCCGCTGTTGAATTCAAGCTCTCTGTGTTATGCTTTTTGTTGTTTTGCAACTTATAAGCCGCTAAATAAAGCATTGTTCGAGTCCTAAGGTCATTAGAAGCTGAAAATGCCCATTGGAAGATCGTTCACGCTATAGATCGATATTACAATACAATTTACAATATTAAATTATGCTGCGAGCTCTGTTGAAAGTGACTCGAATTAAAAGCGCGAAGGAAACTCCAAACTACGCAACATTGAATAGCCTAATTTGTGACATTTTTTCTATGTAATTTGTTTACATTTTATGAGCCATTTGGCAGCAAATTTTATGTACTTGAGATTAAATATTGGTAACGGTAAGCGACAGACAGACAGTAACACAGACGGAGCTACAATGCTCAATACTCGCCTCCCCCCGATAGGGCAAGGCGTAACAACGGGAGCATCGTATAATATGTAATTTCAGACAAGAGACTAGGTGAGTGGGTGTGCTTCATCAGCATTGAGTAGTCGACCGGAGTTGAGAAAGCGGCAGGCTGAACGATACAACAGCATAGAAATTGTGATTGCTTCAGCAACTGACAATGGAGCTATGCCTAGCACATCTTACAAGTACGTTCATTCAGTTCAGATGCTACAGTCTGCTCTTCTCCTGCCTTCAGGTTGAGGCCTGCCGGAGCGAGCTATAATATCCGTCCAAGTAGAGATTGTCGCTCATTTCGCGGGCTTTCAGACCGTGATTAGCCGGTGTCGGTGTCGCCGGCGCTACGCTGCAACGATAAGATGCATGGCTACTCAACCGTAAAACTCCATCAGACCGAGGCCAAGCTGATTTCCATATACGATTTTTTGCTAACAAATTTTTATACGTTAACTCCAGCGAAAATGCAGACATACTTCACGTAGATCTACTGTCAATATTTCACTTAAGTTATGTTTTTGGAAAATTCGAGTCTAGCGGCAACTAAGTTGGCCTATATTTAAAGTCTAGTTTCTTGGCATATACTTATAACTGTAGATAATTAGACGCCATATGACGTAACAACATTACTGGCAGTAAATTTGAAATTATAAAGAACGTACGTGCACTGGAGAAAAGTCCAAATAAAATGTAGAGTCTTAATGCGATCTTCATATCCACGAATTCACGAGATTGGATCATAGACTCCTTTAAATAAACGAGTCTATGGATTGGATGCACAAAACCTCTAACGTTATCGACGCGGCAGAAACGTTGTTTAACATACTCTAAGTCTCATGCTCACCCTCAGTGCAGTACTTTTTAATTCAGCGATGCTCGCCGATTGCTCCCAAAGTTGGTTTATGATTTCCCGATAGGAAACACGCGAAACAGAGAACCATCTGGCGGCGCGGCGCGCGGCTATAAAGATTCATCATAATCGCTGCGCTGCCGACTTACTTACACTGTATGGAATAGTATCAAGAACGCTAGCCACGAACCATTGCGATCAGTCAACCGCTGCAGCTGCTACAACCGAGTCCATTCGTTTCAGCATTCAGCGCAGTCTCGAGACCTGAGTCCACAGGCTGTCATAACTTCGACGACACAAAGCAGTGCCGTATCGCCCTGTCATGCATACTGCATAGACGTCACAGCAGCTGAGTTGTAGCCACACTAAACGCTGAGACTGCTTTATTTTCATCCTTCGTAAATGTAATATTTATTTACAGGCACTAAACGCAGAAGTCACGAATGCACCGTAAGTTTCAAAAAAAAATTAAAAGGTCTCAATAAGCTGTTGACGTCATCTAAATTCTAAAACAAAATATCTTAATCTTTTTAAAACTGAAACGTGATAATTCAGCGTCACTTGTGCACACTGTACACGGCGTGTATAGGAACGTACTACAGACAGCGCCGAATGGAAGACGGCGAAAGATTTCGTATCGAACGACTGCTATTTATCTTGATAGGCGGCATTGCGTCGTCGTTGTTCTGGCTCTGAGAGCACTGCAAGGCAGCAGTCTGATACAATTTACAGCCGTCCTGTGGGAATTATGGACCATCGCATCGCAGTCGTACTTGGAATCGATAATGACACCGAGAACGACTGAGTCAATAATGACAAGAGACAATTGGCCACACAATATACGACGCGTAGGTCCTCGACGAGTTCAGTGCAGTCTATAACGATATCTGCTTGCGTTTACAAGCTTTAATCAAACCAAATCGGTTTAATTCAGACTCGACTGTTCACCCCCTAATGCACTACTTTTTAATTTAGCAAGGCTCACAATCAGAGAAAAAGAAGAAAAAGAAAAGAAAAGACTGACAAACAGACAAACAAACCAAGCTCAATAGAATTATTGTCATACACACAACCAATACACGTTCATAAGATGACAAACAAAAGTGTTGTTGCAGTTATTGACCAGCCAAGTAAATTTATATTTGTACTAATGTAAATGCAAGCTGAAACAAGCAAAAATGCGATATCGTACGACAGGCAAGTCAAGTGTCGTTTATTACTACTCTGTTTTGCTTGAGCTTAAGCTCACGTATGTGCAAATCGCCTGAAATAAAAATTCAACATTCTCCGAAAAAGTGACCAATAAAACTTTTAGAAACCATATAAAAGAAATAGTAATAATATTTTAACGGCATTTACATGTCATTGTAGCTCGATCACTGTATCTAATTTGCAGATTTTGCTGCGTAAGTTTGCTTTTGTTCATCTCCTATTATTCGTCTGTCCACAGTCTTACTAAATCAAGTCGAATTCGTCAACAGTAATAACGCAAAACTCATCATAGCCGTTTAGCTTTTTATCACTCTGGCCTTGGCCATACTGAATATTCCGATCGTGCTCCAGTAGATATGAATTACACGGCGAGACGTGGGTCATATCAGAAACTGCGTGTCAAGGATGCGGTTTGAGCAGCTGCGGAAGTTGAGGTGTGATAATGACGGTGCTGTGACCCCTCAGCTGACATCTTCCGCGTCGATCACGCCGTCTCAAATCGATAACAGAAGTGGCTCGACCTGGCGGATAATGCACGAATTAATGTCGAGAACAGAACGTGTATTCACGCATTGTGCATCTGACAGTCTCGATATTTGATTCGACAATAACTGTCTCTATCTTTGTCGTTGAAAGATGATGATGATATTCATGGTGAAGATGACAGCGACAATAAACAAGCAACCCATGAAGTGTGAAGCTCAGCTGGCACGCCGCACACACTCTTATCAGCAACAACAAATCTCAGACGCGAAATGTACGCAGGGTCTTCCTTCGGGTGGTGTAATGAGTTTGGAAGCTAGCAGCAGTTCGCGAGCGCAAGTGAAAGCAATAAGAAATCGTGAATGCAATAGACTCACAATATTGCATTGAGCGTGACTGCCCTGGAACGTGATCCGCTTGCCAACAGTTAACAATGACCATCCATTACGCCGCTTTAATGCTGTCAGGGCTTAAGGTCGACGGCGGAGTGGCAACCTCTGTTTCAGCTTTCATTGAACAAAGAAGAGCTAAGGACGCTCTTAACTGTTTTTTTTCTGGTAAATCTTTCTTTCGCTTATCTTTATCAACTAATTATCTGTGAATCAAAATCATTTTAGCTACTGTGACGTTTATCTAAATGTAATATATCGAAAATGGTATAAATTACACAGTAATTCGCCTACCAAGGATCATTAACAGGAAGTAGTAAAATACCCTTATTAGTTGAATGACTTCCAACATTTAATTAGTACTTTTTTGTCTGAAAATACATCTCTGATAAAATTTTCACGAAAATCCAATCTGTAGTTATCATGTGAAGTTGCTAACAGTCAAACGTCAGGAAAACAAAACCACCTTGGTGGAGGTAAAGAACAGCGTTTACATTTAAAAATGACACTTAGGCAACTTTTTGTGCGTACGGACATTTCTGGTATGAACGACACAAACAGAGCGTCAAGCGGTTTCTCTGCAGCAGTTTAGATGTTTGTTCTATAACTTCTTTACTGGTATTCTAAATAACAGCAGTTAATACGAATCAGTAGCCTAATAACGTTTCATAAGGATGACACTGCGTCATAAAATCATGACTTAGTGATTTAGTGATCTATAAAATATCAACGGTTGCGCAGCTGTTGACAATAAACTCCAGCATTCATAGTACAATACACGTCGTGTGATGAAATAAACCGGAATCGTATATTGCGTGTTTTCAGAGAGCGACATTATCAGTGAAAGCACCATGAATAGTGCATGCAGTCGAGGACAGTTTTCATGGACGGATCTCATATTCTCGACGTGACACTGCCATGACTGCCTGCATCAGTCATTCAATAACGACGAACAATGGCGCCAGTCTGTGACGACCTACATGCAGAATGTCATTAACCCGGTATGACGTGACGTAACGTAACGCGCGTTGTCATCAGTTGCCAGCAGAATCAGCAGCTGCAAGAGCGACGATCAGTGATGGTTTCTATGAGTTGGTGCGCAGTCGTGTCGTGATAGGTTCGTTAAACAGGACGACGGACGCGCTGCTGACAGCGCAGTGTGGAGCAACAGAGAAGCCTGACTGTGACTGCGAAGCGCAGCAGCGTGTCATAGGCGACCATCGACGACGACATCTCATAATCTCGTGCAATAATTTCTCGACTGTCCATATCCAGTGTCGATGGTCAGTGTTAACCGTTTTACGTATACATATACGAAGTATGTGTTGATCAATAAAACATGGCTACACCTATTCTGTGCTCGCTATCGCTATCGCCTGCAAAGCAACGTAACGTGCAGCGTGGAAACGACTCTTAACTATTGGCATCTTGTTTCACTAATTACCTCAAATGTGCAAGACGAGTCGCTTTCCGTGATTGCCTCCCCAGACTGACTGCAGAGTAGCGGTGCGACACTTGCAACAATTTAATTCGTCACAGCCCTCTTAACGCAATTGTCTCGTGTATACGTCACACGTAAATGCAGACTGTTTGCTTGACGTGCTATCCAATCTCAGTAAATATATTTCACGTTGCTTGAAAATATTAAAGCCTCCAAACTTTACAATAAGGTAAAAAATGTAATGATGCATTCCCCGCGTCTCTAAACTGTCAGAGTGTTCATTGTTCACTACAGAGCATAAAGACAACGCACTAAAACAGAGCACAAACGAATCCTGTAAAATTTTAAATCATCTGTTTGCAAAGTTTCAAAACTTTGTTTGGATTGAGCTTTTTGTGCATCCCTGCCACTCTACACCGTGTCTCAAGAAACCAGACCCTACGATTATTTGGCATAACTTTACCAAAACAAGCCGGTAGTGTATAATGTTTATCAGAGAATATCATGAAGCTATTGCCTACTAGTCGTGTCTAGAAAGTTTGGTATTGGTCGAGAATCTCCTGTGTGGTTCCCACAGCAAAATAGCGCGCACTGGTCTACCGCGTAAGTTCGACAACGGAGTTTCTCACGGTCTTCGCTGATAATTAAAGTTGTTAAAAACATCTCATCTGTCCACACATTGTGAGATATCATAAATAGCGAGTGCTCAAAGTGTTGTCATTTAGCTTTGCCGAAGGCTTGCTTGCTCCACTGGTCTATCGCCTTGTTAACAATGGTCTGTTCAAAGTCAACCCATAATTCCACCAGTCGCTGTTTCTGGGCTATGTTACATACTAGCTTCTTGTATGCTCCTGCATGTAGCCCCAAGTCTTGTACTCAACTGTCTTAACGTGCGGACTGATTGGCGGCCACAAATCCAGTGAAATGAAGTCAGGTGTTTCTTGACGCAGGAACTCGATTCTCGAACGTGCACGGGGTGGACCGGTACAACACCGGCGCACTAGCCTGCTGGTAACCTGTTTAAACACAACTTACGCGAAACGTTGTTTTAATTAAAATTGTGCACGTCAAATGATATTGATATTAGAGCATTTTAGTATAGTTATGTTAAAAAGTGACGCGTGTTTCCTAAGAAATCCGATTGTCAAACTTGCGTGGTAGACCGGCGCGCTGTTTTGCAATACCGGTAATGCTATGGTTTCTATAGCAACTAGACAGGTGGTTCTCGACATATACCGAACTTTTTAGGCAAAACTAGTAGGAAATAGCTTCGTGATCTTTACTGCCAAAAATAATCGGCTTGTTTTCCCGAAGTTATGCCAAAAAAATCGTGAGGTCCGGTTTTTTAGACATGGTGTATAGACTTATATCGTTTGAAGACATAAACCTGATCGGTTCATGGTGCAATCAGCCACTAACATTAAGCCAGGGGTTTTCAACCTGTGGTCCGCGGACCCCCGGTGGTCCGAGGGGAGCTTCCAAGGGGTCCGCGAGCAACCCCAGAAAAACTGGAGACCGTCGCATTTTAACTAAACAAAAATACCGGTCATATCAATGTTGTAGGTACAGGCTACAATGTACATAAATGAAAACTTCGCTGTTGTTTGCGATGCTATGTCTGAAGTCTGAACCAGACTGAGCGTCGCTTACTTACTACTTGTGCAGTCGGTCTTTGACCCATGTCTTCATATTTCTTACTTACTGAGCAATGACGTCACAGCGACATCACTGTTAAAGATTCTGCAGTGCGCAAGACTGGACATTGAACATGACATTCGCGTATGTTTATCACGCATACCACCACGTTTGGACAAACTCTCTAGTGCGAAACAGGCACAGCCTTCCCACTGAACGGAACACTGTATAATGAACATACCGCTGGTAAATATTTTCGGTGATTGTTTAATTTTTGAAACAAGTAATTTCAGTATGTGCAATGACTT
>Ga0126335_1000751_pt1 | contig 16595 bp, 9 predicted proteins | sample OlaspJWI45metaG_FD_108409 | JGI IMG/M metagenome (GOLD analysis project Ga0126335, IMG submission 108409) | Marine gutless worms symbiont microbial communities from Oahu, Hawaii - Olavius sp. 1 OAHU.JWI-45 metaG | ecosystem: Host-associated > Annelida > Digestive system > Unclassified | place... | reverse complement strand
TTAAGCTGGCTAGGTCACCTTTATGGCGCACTATAATATAGTTTTACTTACTTACTTATTTACTCATATTAAGAAACTGTAAATGCGTTTTGATGGCAGATGCCTTCATGGCTCATAAAACGGCCCTGGATCTGTTCTTTTCTCTTACTACATGTACAACACTTAACTATTTAAACAAATGGCATTCACAGTGACACGGTTACAGCCAGTGGTGTATTGCTAAACATGGAGGTGGGTATACGCAAAAGGGCGTGGCATACGTGTATACGGTATACGCTGCTTATTTATGATCACTGAGGTGAGTACACACTGTCAAAAAACCCCGGAGGTTGGTGTACGGCGTATATTCCCCCAATACACCACTGGTTACAGCTAAAGATAAAACATGGACTCAAAATATGCTTAATTTAAAATATCTCAATACAACTTCACTGCAAACAATTTCTTCATAATAACAAAAGTATGGTACTATGGTCAACTAAAGCCATTTACCGTAAAACTACACATCACAAAGACGTGGTCTTCTGTGAAACAAACTATTGCACAACAATACAACAAAAACACTTCACAATGAGAGTCATCAACAATGAATAAAAACATGGTCACACACCAACATTGACCAACTGCAAAATTTTCAATTAATTACTGCCATACCTACAGTACAATGCTATTAATAGCACTATGACGTCGTGTGCAGCCAATGGCAAGGCGGTCAAACAGGCAAGATAATAACTTTTATAATACAGACACTTAATACACAACTGAAAATGGACATCTAAAACGAACACAGCAAATATGCAAATTAATGTCAAATAATTACTGTCATTTTCACCAGTATCAATAATGTACTGAAGTTACTCAACAATAATTTCCCTCAGAATCAACAAAATAAATTAAACAATACATCTAATGACATTAAGATCTGGTCAACTCTGCTTTAGTCACAAGCAGTTCTAAATTGGACTAAACTAACGAAGTGAAACCAACGAATTACACACCATTACATCACATCAAGTTCAATGTTCAACGGAACTGTTCAGACATAGTGGTCTACATAGAAAAACTATAAGTGGACACCTTACAAAAAACTGACCAGCATACAAGCATAACAAAAAATAAATTCAACACATTACATGGCACTCTATGGTAATCAGGCTACAATGAATAATGGAAATTGCCAGTTAACTGTAACTATGTACAATATATCTCATATATACAGATACATCAATGCATGAACTACAAACTGTTAATAATGTGATTGCAGTAACATCTATAGATTGTGGAATATTAGACTAACGAGTAACGAACAATGTACAACGACATAAACTATTTCACTCTGTGAGCAATAAATGGCATTCACAATGTCCGGCCCCTTCCAATGTATGCACACATGCATTCATAACAAGATGGAAGTCGACGAGAAGCCGTCGATGGGTATGCCTCTGCCTTAGCTCACTGTCCATTGTTGTGTATGTTACATGGGGAGGGGAGGTTATCCAGGATGGGTGCTCTTCGGGGAGAGGCCAAGAGGGGGTGTTTGTGTTGCATCTGGCATAGGCAGAAACTAGCCTGATGCGAAGACTTACAGTGCTGGTGATATGGCCCGCGGGTGTTTATCACGCACTCCACGCATTCCTATAACAGACAACAGATTGACAGACAAAACGATGGACAAACACAATCGAATTACATATTGCTTCCCCTGCCTATAAAAGTGGGTGGAGGCACAAAGAAGTGCAAAAAATGCCTTCACAGTCAGGCCTGGCCCACAACATAAACCTAATATCAGAGAACTGCACAAGGTGCATACACAAAAAGTAAGAGCAAAATGACAACTTGGTGACGGGACTGTGGTTAAATATAAAAAGAACACTACAATATGCATGCAAACAATATGGGAATAGTAGTGGTTAACAAACGCTAACAAAATTATGATTCGACCTTTAACAACTATTAAAAATTCGCTGCAAATAAAACCCAGATAATTTACCGACATCATTATGTGTCACTGAGTATGAGTATCTAGGATTTTGCATCGCACTCGACACATAACAGATGATTACAGAGAAACATCGTTCCAGACAAATTGTTTGCACTGGTAGTGACAACTGAACTTCAATAACAAAATAAAATGTGCACCAAAACTCACAAACCGAAACCACGACCAAACTCATCACAATCACTAACTTCTACATTAATTATTCCACATGGAATACATGACAAGCAGACTATTGCGACTGATGATCCCGTGGCGCGGGCTGTCTGTATGGGGGCAGGCTGTGCACTGTGCAAAAATGGCTGAATGGATCGACGTTCTATTTGGGGTGGAGACTCTCTGAACCCAAGAAACATTGGCTATTTTGTCTAATGTGGCTTTTTAATATGTGCAAAAAAGCCACATTAGACAAGAAAGCCGAAACATTGTGTTAGATGAAGGTTTGCATCTTGCCACAGCAAAGGGAAGGGGGTAACCGCCTGCTGAATAGATTTAAGAAACTTGTCTGCTGAAAGGGGAAGGAGGAGAGGGGACTCAATACAGGGAGAGTTGAGTACATGCTCAAGGTCCCACGCGACACATTACAGATCATTTCGGGGACGATTGTTAACTGCCAGATAATGATGCAGACTTTACCAAATTACTTGGGCCACTTGTTAGACTTATAACTTATAACTATTAACTGGACTGTTCTAGAGTGTAACATACAAATCCTTGCACAGACGAACAGGAAACAAAAGTCATTAACATAACAATGAATAACACAAACATACACGAACATTAAAAATGTAAACAAATAAAAACTTTAATTTCACTGAAATTATCTCTTCACATTTGTAACGAACTACGTAACATTTCGGCTGCTCAACAAATTTACTTTTAAAGCTATCTAAAAATAACATTTTAAGTACTTTATCATATCAGACTAACCAAACAAAGCACTTGCAGCCTGTATCATAAAACTGCATTACATGGTAAAAGGTCTTAATTCAGTCTATATTATATTAGCTACGAACATCACAGAATTACAGTGTAATATCACAACTTTTTGAAGCAATCTATAAAACACTTTAAAAATGAAACTATCAAAAGTTTAACGAAAACTTTAAAGCCCTCTCAGAAAAATGTGCCAGTGCAGCTGACACACAAATAAGGCCTATAAAGGGTGATTTTTCAAACACATATACGAATAATGGCTAACAATTTAACCTACTTCAAAATGCTACTGAAACATCACAGTGACCTGCTATTGAGAAATTTAAGCAATCAAGCAGTGTGACTGGCAGAATGTTATGTTATTAACAAAGTAAACTTGTGACACACTGCCGTACTTGCCTAATTTTTACAGTACTATTTAGTAACAAGAAAAACCATATAATGACAGTAAACATTACACTGCCAAAAGTAACCACGGAATACTATTAACGGTATTATGAGTGGCCTTCCTGTGCAACAGCTGTTGGCATAATGATTATATCATAAAGCTAACTAATATTTAATCATTAGGCATTATAGAGAAATTTACCAGTAGTCAATTAGGTAATAATACATTTCAAATGCTGACAGCAATCATGTGAGAGCATGCAATGCATAACTTGCTTCCATGTTGGAATCATGTTGGAAAATTTTTATTAGACCACAACTTATACCTATCAAAACTAACAACCAGACATTACAATCTAATCGGTTATTCCTAAGGCACAATCTTATATCACACAAACATTCACATCATTTACAGAATCCACAAAAATTATACAAGTTTTCAATAAGTATGCTAAGCAGAAGAAATTCACAGATATCGTGGCATACATTAAATGTACACCTAGTCATTAAGCACACACATGGCAAAGAAATACAAAATGCGAGTTCTCATTCTCATATATACTATGTCTATTACTCGTATTTCCGTAGAATCCCTGATATTAGAGTATCACTAGTTGGCTGGTTCTGGTTCAGTGGTTTTCACATCATCAATATCTGCATCAATGTCCGTAACAGCAAGGCAGCGTTTGAGATGAAGAAGTAGAGATGACTTCTTGGTTCCACATGACTCACCACACTTGCTGCATGTGCCCAGCTGGTAGCTGCGTGTGTGTGTCAGCCGATGTTCCTTGATTATGTCGGCTCGAGCAAACCGTTTGCCGCACGTTGCACACTGGTGACGACCATGGCCAGCAGCGCCGGCATGGCCGTCGGTATGCCGCCGACGATTATTGCGGCTTGTGAAGCTCTGTGGGCAGAGCGCACACGGATATCTACCACCATGTGCCGTCGTGTAATGGCGCTCGTAGTCACTAAACCCATGGCAGGTTATACAGCATCCACCAGCATACTGGCAAATAAAGACTTTCGACTCCAAATCGCTAGATGCAACATCCGCCTGGTCTTCGGCTGTCTGTGATGATGCAGCAGCTGGACTTGCTTCACTGTCCACACTCATGTCTACTGGATTCTCGTCTTTCACCTCCGATGCAACTTTCACCACTGATTCCCCATCATCACCTGCCACTTCATAATCATCAGTTCCAACATCTATACGTTTCATTGGCAAACCTTTTCGTTTGCTTCGCACTGGAGCAGCCATTTTGGTGGAATTTGCATGCTGCGTGATGGTTGCCAAGAACTCTGAGGTCTTGTCAGACTCCACAGCACCCATGCCATCAACACCAAGATGAAAGAGTGGAGCAAACTCGCGTACAGTTTCAGCAAAATCTAAAGAACCAGATGCCATGCTGCAAACGGAATCCTGTTTGTCTGAAGCACTGCCATTTATAGCCTGAGTTTGACCTGCACCATCATCAGCTTTAGTGGTAATTTTCTTGTTAAGTGAAGCATTTGGCTGATTATCAATCTTAACACCGTGAGTGAGACGGTGGTCTGCCAAATGAGCTGCTGCTGCAAACCCTTTACCACACAAATCACACTCATGCAGAATAGCTGGTTTCTTCAGAGACAGTGGCTGATCCTGAACCGATTTTGGCGAATCACGATCACCAAAACCATCATTGTTAGCCATTGGGTGTTTTTTCATGTGAATCTTGAGATCGGTGCTGCGAGAAAAGGATGCCGAGCAAAATGGACAGGAATGAGGTCGGACACCAGCATGCAGCTTCATGTGTCGACGAAGGTTACATGACAAAGTGAAGCTGTTTAGGCACAGACGACATACAAAACGCACATGCACATTACGCATATGGGACTCTAGTTCGCCAAAATTTGCACACAACAGCTGACACATCTTGCACCGCCATTTTGCACTGTGACAATCGCCACCTGCTTCCACATCCATTGCATTTGTCTCTTCATTTGCAGCTGGCTCTCTCTTTACTGCTGCATCAGAAGACTTTTCTATCCCGGCTAAAGATGCTGGACAAACCTCACTCGATGGAGGCTGCACAGTCTTATCTGAAGCTGCATCAGGTTTTGTCAGCAGTCTCAGTATCTGTGGAGCATGTCTAGACCAAGGTGGCAAGCGATCATCTGCAGCTTCAACAGACTGATGATCACCATCCTCTAAAGCTTCAGCAGCAGCCGACAAAGCATCTTCATGTGCTAATGATTTTGCATCGTGTGCCACAGTATCACCTGTGTCCGGTAACAATCCATTCTTGCTTACGACATGTGAAGTTGCTGGCCACGCAGTTTTCTGTGCTACCATCCTTTCTGCAACAGCATCTTTCCGCCCAACGACTGTATGAATTTTGACAACAATCTGTCTTGCACCGCCAACATCACTGTTGATGCAGACAAGCCCATCCAACTCGAGCCGGCCTTCAAACGGCACATGCTCCACGCAGACTCGCACAACAGTGTTCTGAATCAGCTCGGTCAGCAATGACTGTTGTTGTGGTAGCAACATTTCAATAACCGCAACTTTGAGTACTTAATATCTCTGTCAACACACCACATGTAACCAAGCACAGTTCATTCTGCAACATCTAACATCTTAACATGCACCTTACACTTCGCATTAGTATATTAAATGGCTCAGAGCCAAACTGAGGCTATTCCGTCCAGCCATAAACCTGACCCTAACCCTGAAGATGATCCTAACGCCTGACCCTAACCCTCCTCTGGACGGAAAATAGAGTAAGTTGTGTATTTTTATCTGTCCCTGTGGACAGAAAATAACATCTTCCTATTAAATGAGCTGCACGGTATACAGGTATTGCTGGTATACAGGTATAGTCGTGTAGAAATAAGTTTATCATACAATAAATGGAGTGCAGTTTGACACATTCGTGCAACTCGGCACTGTACGATAATTCTCAAACAATCAATAAAACATTTCAGAATTTCACGTCTTACCTGTGTCGAAATCGATCGCCTGCCTACTTGTTGTCCGGCTGAAGAGCACCGAGTTGAAATGGATTTTACCAAACTCCGGCTAATAGAATCCGTTTAGCAAGTTAGCAAAAATCTGTCAAGCTTCAGTTTAACACAAAACAGCATCGACAATCGCTTTGTCGAGGTCTCGGTCGAAGTCTGAACGCCAGCCGACTCACCACAGTCCATAGTCCAAAGCTGTCACGTATCCTGCCCAACATCCGGAAATAAACAGGTGTGACGATCCCGGATACCAGCCAAGTCCGAAGGGATTCTTCGTCATTTCAACACACCCGACTGAACAAATGCATAACTCATCTGGCAGCTGTTGTTATGTCGTGTTTACAGCAGTTTGAGTGCAACAAATCCCGCTCGTTGCATGCGCCACTAATCGAAATGACAATTTATACAATCGTAACTCGAGCACCAAAGTGCATCAGATAATGAAGGATCCCTTAGCCGAGACATACAGAGGCAGGCGATTGCCTGCAAATTGCAAAAGCTGCAAAATTAATGCGATGCGAATGCTGGTATGCAATACATAGGCGGATAGGCCCTAGGTTGTACGGTGTAGTATCGACGCGTATACATGAAAATTGATGAAATTGGATTAAACAAAGTGCAGAGAATCCATATAATGTTGTCCAGCAAAAAACAAAAAGGTATAGGCCTACACTACCGGTATCGCCAATGAAGTTGATTTATATAGATACATTTTAAAATAATTTTTTACTTTGACCTAAAATGATCTAAACATCAGTGATTATAAAATATAATCATGAATATTGGTTTAACGAATTTAAGACCGCGGCCACGGTGTACTATTGAGAATTTGAGACTGGCTTAGTTTCTTGAATGCGTCAGTTGGACTTTAGCAAACATCGAGATCGCCAGTAAGTGACCAGTATCTGTCAAAGTTAGCATTATCTTTTGATAATGCACTTGCATGTATGTATGTAGGTTCGTACTGCAATTTCGGGCCTTCTCGTTGCTCCTATACTGTAGGCTATGCTATGGGAAGATGATGACATCCCATCTTTCAGAACGAGAAAGTTTAACGTTTACTGTACAGTTGCGGTTGCGCAGTCTGTTTAGGCTATTTAATAAAGTACTGATAGGCCTATGCGTGTTCATGTAATTTGAGGTCTATAATTTATTTGCCTTGTTATATATTTACCTTGTGCAGCCTCACTGGCAGATAATCCAACCAGTAAGGCCTATGTGGCTCAGCGGACTAGTCCATGAAAAAGCCAATCCGGTTGTCCCTGATATGTACTAATCTAGACTTGAATGCATTGATGCTGGGAGCATCAAGTATCCGCTGGTCTAGCAAATTCCATCTGTTGATGACCATATTTGAAAAGAAATAGGCCTACTTGTTAATCCCTAGTGCACCGGGTCTTAACCAGTTTGCTCGAGTGCCCCCTTACTGTTTTCATCCAGTGTAAAAGTTCATGCAGCTAAACATTGCTAAGGCAACAGTACATTTTGAGAACCTCAATAAGATCCTGCCTGTTTCTCCTGTCTTCAGGGGTTCAAAGCCTTAAGCACCGTAATCTTTCCTCATACGCTTTGTCCTGCATATTCATTATCATTTGCGTATCTGTGCTGTATCTTTTCTAACAGTACTTTATTACTACAATAATACGGGTTCCAAGCACAAGAATAATACTCAACATATTACATATGGTCTAACCAATGTCTTATAGAGATTAAGCATAATCGTAGGTTCGTTATACGCTGTCGTTCTCCTTATCACACCCATAACCTAGCCTTAGTATAAACAAACATACAGTGAACACTTAAGGTCAGAGTTAACCATTACCTCCGATCCTTTTCCACTTCTACTATCTGGAGCCTATTACGTCTCATAGTATACAAAAATCTTGGATTTTTCTGGCCTACATGCATAACCTTACACTTGCTAACATTAAATTGCATCTGCCATTTATCAAGCCTACTCCGCGTAATTTGTCTAAATCAGCCTGCACGGATGTTGTCATGCACATCCCTCACTTCCTTAAAGATCTTCATATCATCGGCAAATTTTATCACAGTACCAGAACTTAAGTCTTATCCTCCAAATTATTTATGAAAATCATGAATAACAGGAACCCCAAAGCAGAGCCCCGAAGAACACCGCTGCAGACTTCCTCCCAACTGAAGATTTTTTCGTGCCCAGTACGTATGCATCAACTAGAGGTCACCAGTACAAATTATTCAAGAATTAAGCCCCATGTTTCATGCACACGGGCTAACTTTTTTAGTGAACGTATTGTGAATGCACGGAACTTTCTCTCAGACGTTGTTGATTTTAGTTCTCTCTCCCGTTTCAAGCGCTCAATCCACACTGTCAACTTTTCTAGAATTCTCAAGTGTTTTTAAGGTGCTTTTATGATATGTATTTTATATTTTGTAGGCCTACGTCGTTTGGTATATTTTGTGTATTTGTGTGCGTTTTTTCTTAGTGGCCACCATAAAGAGCTTGTCATAAGCCTGATGCGTCAATTGTTCAGAGTCCATGTCTTTATTTTCGCACTATCCTGTATTTGTGTTTCTGAACACATAAATGATGATAATGATGATGAAGAAGTAGACTGTTTCCCCTTAACACAAACTCTCTGCCGCCTATTTCTCGGCCAATCACAGATACTTCCCACCAACTTGCCACCAATTCCATGTTTACCCAATTTTTCCAATAACCTGCCATGTGGAACTTTATCAAATGCCTTTGCCAAGCTTAAGAAGACTATATCAACAAAGCCCTTCATCCACACTCCTCAATACTTCATCCTAAATCCATGCTGGGAATCCCTTATCAGCTTGTGTTTATCCAAAAACTCTACGACCTCATACCGAACAACTGCCTCAAACACCTCATTTCACTGTAGCGTCTTTGCTCATTGGCAGTAAGAGACTAAAGTACTCGATCGAGTACTCGAGTAGTCGAGTAGCAAATTACTTTCATTAATATAAATATAAATAAATGTAAGATATTTTTATGGAAGAGATGTTAATTATAAGTACAAATATTATCTTTCATTATCAGTTCTGGAAAGTGTCAATGTAATAAAAGACCTGGGTCTGGTATTCGACTCAAAATTAAGTTTTGTTTCTCATTGTAAAGATAAGATAAACAAAGCATACCACATGCTAAGTTTGATCAAGAGAAATTTTATATATTTAACAGAGGAGCATTTGTTACACTATATAAAAGTTTAGTTAGATCTCATTTTGAATATGCTAACTCAGTATGGAATCCACATAGACAAGGTCTAATAAAATTCCAGAAAAGGTCCAGATGAGAACTACTAAGTTGGTCTTACTGCTAAGCATTTAACGTATAAAGAAAGGCTTCTCCAATTGAAATTTTTTATAATGCCAACATTGAATTTGAAATACAGACGTTTAAGAGGTGATATGATTGAAGTTTTTAAAATATTAACAGGCAAATATGACATTAATGTTACTTTCAGTTTTGAAAAAAAACATCAAGATTGTAGGATCAAGGGGCATAATTTAAAGCTAGCCAACCATAGATGTCATTATGATTTAAGGAAATATTTCGTCTGTATACGAATAAAAAATACTTGGAACAGTTTGCCAGAATCTGTCATCTCTGCTATAGTACTTCTGACTCCTTTAAGAATAAGCTAGACAAGTTCTGGAGCAATCAAGATCTTCTTTATAACTACAAGGCTGAATTAACCAGAATAGGAAATAGAAGTTTCAGTAATAATTTAGATCAATAATGTACAATTTGTACATATGTAATTTGCAGGGCATAGAGACTACAGCCAGCGCCTTCGTCTAAACTTCTTTGCTTTGCTTTATAGTAACTAACAGCTCTAGACGACATGAATATTAATGAGGCACGCCGCCATTGTGTTTGTTTTTTTCGTGAGGAAGTGTGGAGATTGTTGTCGTTGTTTTATTAACTGAACTGTCCTAGACGAAATGCCTAGCGCAACGCGGGTAGTGCAGGTAACAAACGTTGCGCCGGCTACGACCAAGGAACAATTGAAAACGTTGTTCGGATTTCTTGGACGAATCGACGACCTGGTTATCTACCCGACGACTGATTCTGCAAACACCACGTCGAAGATTTGCTTCGTGAAGTTTGCATATTCCGACGACGTGGCCATAGCTTTGCACTTAACAAACACCGTGTTTATTGACCGGGCGCTGAATGTTGTCACAGTACCCGATGGAAGAATTCCTGACGAGAAAACGGCCATGTCGAGTAGCTACTCAAAAAATTTGGCATCATCCGATGGATCGAAAGGCGATGAAGTAGAGCGAACGGTCTATGTGGCAAATCTTGACGCAGCTGTTCCACCAGAGACACTTATGCATTTTTTCGGTGCACATGCTGGTGAGGTCAAGTATGCACGTATGGCTGGAGGTGAAACTTTGCCAGTTCGAGCAGCTTTCATCGAGTTTAGTGAGAAGTCGTCTGTTAGTCATGCATTGGCTCTGACTGGGCAGTTGCTTGGCAGTCGGCCAGTTACTGTTGTGCCATCCAACTCTGCAATTGTGAAGTCAGTCAGTGGATTGGAAGGTGCGAGTAGTCATGAAATTGAAGAGGCATTGCGTAAAGTGAATGAAGCCCAGACATTGATATCAGCTGCAGTTGATTCTGATGGATCACGTCGTAAGCGCAGTCGTTCGAGGTCAAGGTCGAGATCTCGCCGATCACGGTCGCAGTCCCACTCTAGGCGCTCGCGCTCACATCGCTCTCGGTCTCGTAAACGTTCTCGCTCCAGATCACGACGCCGCTCCAAATCAAAGTCACCAAAACATTCGTCATCCAAATCCAAGGACCATCGACATCACAAAAGCAAATCAAAGTCTCCAAAACCAAGTCGCTCTCAGCGTTCTCGATCTCGTAGCAAAGGCAGGAAAAGCAGGGGTGATGGTGACAAAGTTGGTTATTCGCCATCACATTCGGACCGGGATGGATATGGAAATTCCAAGAGAATGTCCAAGAGTGACCGGAATCAGGAGTCTTTACGGCGTCGGTCACAAAGCAAGTCACCTGTCCCATATAGTTCTGCTCGTAAGGATAAGGGCAGTTCAGATTACAGCAGTAGAGGAGAACAAGAGCCTGGTATTGGTAGTTATCATGAAGGCAGGAATGATAAGAAGTCTGGAGTGAAGCGGGATCACACTGATCGGAAGTCGTCTTCCAAACATCGTCACCACCGCAACGATGAGAGAAAAAGCAAAAAAGCAGCAAAATACAAGACTGGATCTGATGAAGAAGATGATGAAGAGGAGAGAAGTGCAGCTGACGAAAGTCATGAAGAGGAGCGCAATAGGGAAGATGCTCAGTATGAATCTGATCAGTCTGGTGGTGGTGACAGACAACCAGATGACATGGATGTTGAAAGTGATTAGTGTAGTGTCTGACTTTGTAGGCCTATTACTCCAGTAACATTACCGAAATAAGTTGATCGCTGGTTCATTGGTTTGTTACTTGGTTTTTTAATGTCTTTGAACTGTGGAAGACTGAACTACTGCATTATGGCACTTATTGAGTCTTGACTCGAGTTATGCTGTAATTGCTATTGATGTGTATATAGTACACTTGTGAGGAAGTTGATTTTAATGAGCAGTAATAGTGTCCTGATGTAATTTTTCACAGTAATCTTGGTGTCTAAGTTTGTGTGTTGCACAGCGTCTTGAATACCGATAGTCTGAAGTTTACTATGTTAAGTATAATTTCTTCAACTGTGGGCTAAATTGCTAATGCTAAAAGTGCATTGCATTTCAACTGTATGACCACTGATTGAACTGAAAGTACAGCCCATTGTTAGTGTTGGCTGTGGTAATTACTGATGCATGTAATATTATTGAAACATTTTTGTTTCTTATTTTAATGTCATATTCTGCAGCAGTGTAATAATGGTAATAGTAGCTTCTAAGGCACAGTAACATGCCAAAGATGCACAAAACGCATCAGTTGCTGTTGTTGCTGACTGTTGAATTTACTGTTAAGATTTTTGCTGTTGGTCTATTTCATATGCTGTACAAATGATAACTATTCTAGCATGCTGCAGAGTTGCCTGTAGAGCATTGGTAATGGACTAGGTTGTTGGCCGAAGTTGGCTCAAGCCACTATAATGTGTGCAAGTATTGTAATGGAAGACAGATACATTTAAAATAAAATATATATTGATAAATTAACAGAACATAGTAAAATATATAAATAATTAATGTCTATAACTATTTATTGTCTTTCAGCATCAGTGTTACAACTGTTACTTCCCCAATTTAGGTCCTTAGGGTGTAAGTGACGGTTTAACCCAAAGCTCACCCAGAAACAAACTAAAAGAAACTAAAACGACATCAGGATGGCAAGATTAGGTAGCATTTTCACTTTCGAATATATGTTGTTCCTGACTTTGAACAATAGCTGTCATCACCTTCAGATGAGGTCCTGAAGTCTGAGCAGCACTTCACAAATGTGTTGATAATATTCATCATGGACATGTTGACAATAATTCATGACAACAAACCAATGTTTATCAACGTTTGTATATGCATCTGAACTTCCATTCGACGTCAGTTCATCAAATTAGTTGAATTGTCAAAATGCAAATTTAAAACAAACTTCTGTTAGCTCCTATCAGTAGAATATGTCCTCTCTCGCTTCCAGTGTACAAAGAACATCCGAGTGGACCAGAATAGGATAATTTTGTATATGTATAGTTTATGTAACTTGCAGAAGAAACAGAATTGATATTCTTTTGGTGCTGTTCAATGCCATGAAATGAAGTCTTGTGGTTAACACTTGATTTTATTTTCTCAACTTTAACCCATTAGGAAACTTAAACTCCGGGCGCTCGCCCGGAGAGTGGAGCTCATTGGAAGCGACGTAGAGATGAGCCGGTGCTTCCGTTGGCACTGCGCGCCCATCTTTGGTATCATTATTACAAATTTCACATTATCGAACAATATATTCAATTTGTTTGCTACTTACCTTTGGATTCTGCAGTGCAGTAATTACAATCACATCGCTATAGTGTTTCCGCCGTTGCTCATTTTAGATACAACCGTCTGTTTCGCCGACCTTCGGCAGCATATAACTCTGTCAATCCTGGCTCATTTTCAAAATGGAGACCAGCAAAAGACGTCAAATACGGACAACGAACGCGTGTCCAAATTTCAGCTTCAGAGGCCTTAGCAAAAAAAATTTCGTTACGCTTTTTCGTGACGGATTTCGTGACTACTTCCGTCACGCTTATAAATTGCACACTAGTCTGCAGCAACCCAGTACGCGCACGGGCAAGTTTACTATGGCCGCAGCCGGCCGGGCCTCCGGCCCGACCCGGGCTGCGCCCGAAATAAAGCATTTTACAGCATACAGCACTCGAGACTGAGTTGGCCTATGCAGTAGGCACCACAACGGTGAGTAAACAGGCTGCCCAAGACCATTTTGTGGCGAATATCGCAATTGTTAACTGTTCAAACCGTCACGTCTCGCTAGACAAATGAGTCCGACAGCCAAGCCACAGCTGCTCTTAAGTGTCGCGGCCGGAGTCGAGCCCGCGAACTTTTGAGTTGTGCCGTCGACGCTAACCACCGAGCCAGCCTTGGTTGCTTTCAAGCACTAGGCTTATGATACGCCGAAGTCCGTGCGCATCTTCGCTGCAGACGTACAGTATGTGTATCTGCGTCATTGATTTGGCGACCGCATGTCGAACAAAATGACAGCCTCCGCTGCTTGCCTGAGCCGTTCTATTCCCATTGGTTTCATGACCGTTTGGATGTTTCTTTTCATCGCGGCTGATGCAAACAAAGAAATTCAGCAACTACACATTTCTATTAACAGACTCGACGATCTCAAGCAACGTGTGAACGCCGAACAGGTACTGTTGAAAAGTGCTATGAGTTATGACCAATTCTGGCGACCGTAACAGACCAAAATAGTAATGACACGAAATGAAATACAGGCCTACCATAATTCTCCGTAGAGCAGGAAAAGTGGTATACTGTTACCTCGCAATACGATTATACATTCGGAACAACAAAGCAATGTTTTATTGGGATGCATCTCACGAATTGAGCCAATGCCTATCAAACTGATCCTGTTGTTTTTGTGACGGTGATTTTGTATACGAAACTTTCCGTGGCCTATCATCATCAACCCAATAAGACAGCTTTCTGTCCATTGATTTACACTACGTAGAGTATAATGTATAGGGTTTAACCCTATTCAGTAGTTACAAATGCCAACAGTTCTCCTTCTGAAGTAATTCAGACTAACAAACTGAACAAAGTTGGAAGTGACGGTAGCAGTGAAAAGATCGAAATTCATTTTCAAGTAACAAAAAATTGCAGCTCTGTTGAAACAGGACTGTGAAAGTGTTTTAGGCCTAATCCTACTGGAGCTGAATGATGGTGCATGAAAGCAGATTAAAACTAGAAAATGCGGCAACTAAGATGAATTGCCACTTATAGCCGCCGGCTCCGGGCGCCCCCAAACACCTAACATCCTAAATCGCAGTACGCCAGTACAGCAGCAGCGCGACACCTCTAATTGATGACAATCGTTCGTAGTGACTGAACTCATGTCAGCGGGCATCAACAACTACTGCCTTGACTGCAGACGGCAAAACCAACAGCAGTTCGTCAGGTCGCTCACAATTTCGCAAAGTGTCATAAACATTACGCACGTGCTCATGCGCTATGATGCGCGGTGAAGCGTGACTCACTGCTACGCAATAATATAACCCATTAGGGAACCTAAACTCCGGGCGCTTGCCCGGAGAGCGGAGCTCATTCGAAGCGACGTAGAGATGAGAGAACACATGAATCAACGCGCTGGAATACGGTGGAAGGCTATGGTTTATTCCGTGTCATTAAAGTGGTTGACTCTTGGGCATAAAAGAGCATTGCAGGTTCCGATAAGTCCAATTCGTCTTTGTCTTCTGGACGGAAGAGGTGGCCGCCATTTGCCATGCCGTCGTAGTGGAGCTGGCCGGTCGGCCCAGTCTCGGCAATAGCCTGAAAATGGTTGCGATTCGTAACGAATTTAGAGCTAGCGAACAGAGTCGATATCATTATTCCTTCAATTCTGTATCTTCCCTGGAGCCACGGAGTACCATCTTGTTTCATGTTTTTATTGTCACGCTATAAAAATACTATGTGTTTCTGAACAAATAAATGATTGATTGATGATTGATTGATTGTGAAATTTGAACACAATCTGTCTACTTGTGGCTGAGTTAAAGCGTATACGCGACCCCATATTAGACGAATGTCGCCGTCACAACTAGTTGGTAAAGAATTCGCTGACTGATTGTTGTCTTGATTGTTGGCTGTACAGGATTGCAAACTACACTTTGCAGTATTAGGCCTACCTCTAAGCCTCTACTAGGCCTACAGTGTAGGCTATACGTACCTTTGCATCTTTACTTTTCTATGTAATTTTATGGCATTTTGATGCCTTTGGGCTGTAAAATGTCAAAAGCAATAGTTAAGGAACTAACGAAGGGAAATAGAGACAAGAAGGAGGCCAACAGAACTTCGCTCTTTGCATACTGCATGGCTTATCCGTCGCACAGTCGCATGCACTTGCCAACGTTATGGGTCGGAAGCATAATAATTCATTATGCTGCTGTAATAGCACTTTCGATTGATGTCTGTAGTTTTATTACGCTACGCAAGTCCCAATAATGTTGGCGTCCACGGTCAATGGTGTCACACTATTACACTACAGTAATAATCCTATACATGAGCGATTGAACATTCTTTAGTGTCACATCAATAATGTTTCAGCTGCTGACATCACCCGTCACTGATGGCGTCATGGAGTATGACGTAGACAGTGACGTCATCGTGGAGCAGCGCCGCAGTGCGAGCGGTGAGCAGATGACGTCAGAACAGACACAGCAGCTGACTGATGCGCACAACTCGCGCCGGCGTAGTGTCCGAGCCACCAACATGGAACTCATGGTACTGTAGCGTTATAACCATGTTAGGCACCGTTTGAAAGTCAGTTGTCACGCGATTAAATTACAACCATGCCCATGGAGTTAGCAAATAGCAGAGACGTTGAAATATCGTCAAATTCACTTCATATAACCCATTAGGAAACCTAAACTCCGGGCGCAGCCCGGAGAGCGAAGCTCATTAGAAGCGCTTCATTGCAGCTCGTATTCGATGCGGCTATCGCAAAATTACTTTGGCGTCATGTTTCTCGTTGCTTCTATAAGGCGATTTGTGTTTGTTTCTACGACAACGTTGAACTGAGCCGTATGCGTTG
>Ga0126335_1000750_pt1 | contig 16600 bp, 13 predicted proteins | sample OlaspJWI45metaG_FD_108409 | JGI IMG/M metagenome (GOLD analysis project Ga0126335, IMG submission 108409) | Marine gutless worms symbiont microbial communities from Oahu, Hawaii - Olavius sp. 1 OAHU.JWI-45 metaG | ecosystem: Host-associated > Annelida > Digestive system > Unclassified | place... | reverse complement strand
CCCCCCGTCAGTCATACACAGCGATATGGTTTACGACCCAGAGCACACGACAGGACTCTACCAGAGAGAACCTCAAACCTTGTGGACTGTAATTTCATCATCAGAATGTTATATCTGAACGCACACTGACTAAATATCGGACTTTGTTACAAGTATGTTTTACCGTATGTCGTAGCTATATCTCGCATTGTGTGTCACAATGCGTTATGTCATTTTGTCTATTAAACGATTATTGATTGATTGATTGAGAAAGCAGAAATTCTGAGTCTACACTAAGTTCCCATGCAGCATGTTGGAAGTTCACGTTTGCATTAAGTTCGACACATGCTGAGTGTATTAACTCTGTTGTGTACATTTTATTAAGTGTTGACATACCTGTATTGCTGTACTACATTCTGTTGTAAGCATTGACACTTTTTCAGTTACTTGTAACCTCAAAAAATTATTTTTCAAACGCATCTGTCGCATCTTTCACAAGACTGTTTACAAATAAACCTGAACTGGGTATGGCCTAGCTATTGCGTGCGTTCTTTATCGAGTCTGATTAATCTGACAACGTATGAACCAAATAGTGAGAGCAACTTTGTCGTAGTTGCAAAAAATTGATTTCTAAGTGGCCATAACAACGTTTTTGCCGTGGTGGCGGGTAAGAAATAAAAATAAACTGAATTGAAAATCACACTGGGTTATAGCTGGGTTTAGTATTAGGGCCAGGGTTAGTTTAGCCTTGGGTTGAGTTGACTGTAAACACATTATCAGAACAGTAGCTTTTAGTTGTATACGAGGGTCATTCAAAAAGTTCTTAGTAGTATACAAATGAGGTAGTACTCGACTCGGACTTGAATCCATATTTTTAGGAGTCGGACTTACTGGACTCAAACTTGGCATTAGGAAGTGAAAAAATCACTCTCAGTACAATCTCAAAGTTCAAACTGTTGTCATTTGCAAATTTAGGAAATTTGAAACTTTACTAGCTGGCCGGGCAGTAATGCACTTCTAAGGCTATCGATGTAACGTATTAAACAAAAACCAATTTTACTTTGTAATTCAATTACAATTTAATTTTTAAGTAATTTGTGATTAAAGTTAATTAGTTAAATACGTGATGCTCTGTAATTAGTAGTTTGTAATATAAATTTTTAATTACAATTTTGTCAAATTATTTTAAATCTGCTGATGAGACAGAAAGTTTAAGAAACATCTCAAGAACCTAGCATTTCACGAAATGGCCAACACATATGACTTGATTGAAGTGTTCTAGTCTTTAGATGACAGATCGAGGTGAGAACTGACAGACCTTTACAGCTATCACTTTGAGCATCATAATTTATGGCTGCAGTAACTCAGTAGCATAGGTAGGCTATGGCTTTTGCCATTGGAAGCTGTGAGGAGTCTTGAGCTTAAGATGTATTGTGTAATGTGCTGTTATGGCAAATTTTAGCTATTTTGTAATTTGTAATTATTCAGTTGCTTTGTAGCAAGTAACTTACCCAACCTTGTCTACTAGTTGTATGTGCACTGTTCGATTTGTGCAGTGTTACGTGCGCCATCTGAGCAACGGATGAGCTCTTCCTTGTTTCTGTTCTTACATCTAATACTTAATAATTTTCTAATACTTATTTTCAAAATCTGCCACCTTGTTCCATTTTTGTCTGTTCATTTTCTCACTCATGAATTTTGCTGGGTGCTCACTGTGGGTGATGGGTGACGAGTACAATGATATCCCAGTCCAAACATAATCGATCGCCTACCCTACATGGCATGATCGATTTTTCGATTGCCTCTCATTATCAAATGGCATGCTCTGGTCATCAGCTTCACCACGGGGCAGCCATGCATAACTTCCTTGCCTCAGTCGTCCATGGCAGTGCATCGTGAGTCATGACTGATCAGATAAGATTAACAGACACGCGTTAACTACCACCTGCTTCTCGTTAATGCTGCACCTCGAGATCATAAGATAGACAAGAGGTTTTTGGTTAGGACACTCTCGAAACTTTGTATGACATTAGGTGTCAAACTCAACATAGAAACATGACCAGTACTATTAGGCTGCATTGAATGCATGGATGGAGATGCTTAAAACTACGTCATAGGGGGTCGGGTGCATGGTCATATGACCTACTTGTACCTTCTGCGACTGTGTGCATATCTTCGGAACGGCTGTAGCTAGAGAGTCCTGCGAGTGCAGTGTGTGAGGTGCATTCGATGCAGCCTTTGCCAAATTACTTTGGCCTCTTGTTACACTATGATACTGTCTTTTCAATACGTCTTCTTTGTTGTTTTTAGTACATTTCTGCAGGTGGACTACACTGTGAATTATGACTGTAGCTAGGCAGAACATTTGCACTGTGCTACTCATACTTCCAGGCATATGGACTCAGACTGAATGGACTCAACTACGTCACTGAGTATGACTCAGAAGGAGATGATGAATGCCAGTATTTTGTACATCTTATTACATTAACAATGCATATATTATAATTGTACTTCTTTTGTCCATCTTTTTTTGCAGACATTTCTCGTTGCCAAGGTCAGCAGAGGATGCCAAAATGGATAGACTTGGTGTACACACTATAAATAAGTATTTGCATTTCAGGGGATTAATGTCACAAGAATTTTTCCGTGGTATGATGTGGGGGACTTTGCCTTTACTTCTTATTTTACAGTTGTCGAGTGGCATGCTGAATTCCAGTGAGGGAGAACTTTTTGCTATGACTGCACGGTTTGTTAAACACGATGGTTGAAGAAACTGGAAAAATTTCACAAACCTGTAATGGATGATCAGATTATGTTGGCATCTCTGCTGGTAGGGTACATTCAGTACTTGCAGAAAATTTGTTGGTGAGAAAGGTGTCTGAAAGATGGGTACTGTGAATGTTGAGACTTGGCTTCACCACTTTAATCCTGGAAAGTGAAATGGCCTGGATGCCAAAAGAAGAGTTGTGCTGATGGACTACCTGGAACACAGCAGCACTGGCCTTACACTGAACTGATCAGAAGAGTTTACTCTGTACTAAGAGAAGAGGTGCGGTAACTTAAGCTGTGATGTGGGATGCTGTTGCCCAGGACAGCGCGCCTGCACACAGTATCTCAAGCAGTGGCTGTCATAAGGAATGCCAGGTTTTTGAACTACTGCATCAGTGATGGACTATCACCCATTGTACATTGTAGGTTAGGCATCAACAAAAATATATTTGTTTGCAAATCTGAAATAATACTTATGGGGATGCAAATTTGTAAACGAAGATGATATCATACACACAGCAAATGGCTGGCTAGAAGAGTAGGAAGGCACATTCTGGTACAATGGAATCTGCACATTGGATAAACTCTGGACTAAACGCATATCAGTAGCAGAGGAATATGCTAAAAGGTGACAAATTTTGGTTTAAATATGTTATCGTTTTTGGTGTCATACTACAAACTTTTTGAACAACCCTTGTACTTGGATTATACATACATATGAGGCAACTACTTTTGCATGTGAATGATGTAATGTGTTCTCAATTTTTTATTTTATTTTTCTTTGCAGCACGGTTCACTTCATGTTCTCTTGTAAAGATTGTCACAGAGAATTCAAAGGTCCAGCTACTCTCCGGAACCACAAGTGTGCTTGGTGTCCTAGGTGCAATAGTATTTACAGTACTTACTACGCATTTCAACAACACAAATGTTTGAATACATGGTCTGGTGCACTGTCTACTGCTGACAAAGCAGTTACTGCAGGAGAAGCAACAAGCAGCAGTGATACTTTGTATGCACAGTCACACACGTGTCCATATTGTTACAGAGTTTTTGGGGGTATTGCTACTTTGTCGAACCACAGATGTACATGGTGCAAGTTTTGCAGTCGTGTATTTTCATCTCAGCAGGTGTTTGAACAGCACATGTGTAAGAAGCATCCTGATGCAGCATCTTGTCAAGACAGCCACACTGTAGAGGTCAGCTCTTATTCATTAATTATCTGTTGAGACACTGTCTGATCAAGTGACTCAGTGTCTCACTGGTTAGTGTTGCGGCTCATGGCCCGTGAGATCAAGGGTTCGACACTCATAGCCGCTGTGCTCCAGTTGCCCAGTGAAGTTTGACTGTCTGAGCAGCTAACAACTGTGAATTCCGTGATGTAGCAGTCCTGGGCAGACAGTTTGCTCATTGTGGTGGTGCCTAGGCCAGCTCAGCTTTTCATCCCTTTGGGGTCAGTAAATGAGGACCAGCTTCAGATGGGAAGGCAAAGACAGGTATAGTTCATTCCATTCGAGGATAAATGTGTGGAGGCGGCAAGTAAAACAGTGTGATGTAAGGTAAGGGACACAACATGTACAGTAGCCCCTCTTTGTGAGTCAATCTTGTCACAGAAGCACTTAGGTGTGGCATACATTGTGGATAGCAATCTTGGATAGCGAAGACGTGCGCAAAAAATTATTTGCCCACTCAGGAATAGGAACAGTAATATGCTGGCACCTTGTTCAGATCTACTGGAACAGCACATCTCGTGTTATGGTCTCAGGGCATGTTCCGATTATGTGCGAGTGTTGACTGCCCCAGACTTTCATTTTTAGTGCACATCGTAAGACGCCACTATTGCTATCACAGTTCCATACATCTGTCCGTGTATGTCTCAAGATATTGAAGTATGGTTTGCACCACCCTAATGCTTGAGGATTCTTCGGGCCAAATTTTGTGGTTGTATGTGTATGGGTTTCCCCAAAGAAATGTGCCAAACAGGCATACTCCGCCTATAAGCGGCAAAAATTTGACCTCTGATATCTGGAAAACGGTGCAAGATACGACGTAGGTTTGTATGATTCACTAATAGGAAGTTGCATATGGGCTTTCCACTGGTACCAGCGTCGGTGATTTTGCATGACCTTAAACGGCATTATGGCCCGTTATGATCGTTCTTCAGCAGTTTTTCGCTGTAAACGGTAGGTTTTTGAGCGTCAAAATGTCTGCAGCAAAAATGTAGCCCAAAGTCTGTAGTTTTGGATGATATATAGTTCCTGGCGATAGTGCCTGAGTTGGCTTCAAATGAGTGCATTAAAAAGAGGCACCCCCATGTCAAAGGCGAAAATGTGACAAATACACAGTGATATTTTGGAAATAGTGCAAGATACGATGCAACAAATTTGCTAGAACTCACTTATGCTGACTTGCACTCACTCGCATTCGCAGTTGCTCACTCATACTCTCAGACTCACTCCCTGAAACTTGCTCACACTCACTTGAACTGCTGGCCAGCACTCTCTCGCATTCGCAAGAATTCGAGCTCACTCGAACTTGCTTGCACATGTTCAGACTCTAGCAGCTGTATCATGTGTCCATCCGCCTGTTGGCTCACACTCACTAGAACTCGCCCACACACCAGCAGACAAATACAACACGACCTTCCAATGAGCTCGGCTTAGCATATAGGAGAGTATATTCTAGTCAACGAGAAAATCGTGCAGAAAAAAGTAGAGAAATTGCACAAAAATTTATAGGAAAATTGCACTGAAATTGGCGAAAATTGTGTCAAAGTTGCGTGCATGTTTTACGGTTGTGGCAAACATATTTGGCCAGGGTTTTGTTTAGGTAAAAATATACAATGAAAGACAAGTGGTTTTTGTCTATTAGCACACTTTGGTTTAAGTGAATTAGTCTTTCGTTAATTTGATGTTGTCAAATATTTGAAACTGTCAAATTACAACTTTCTTAGTGGACAGCTCATGCCTCACTGAACTGATGCTAGGCCTATAGGGGCATAGATGGTGTTGTATGTATCGTCAGTTTAGCATTTTATTTTCTACAGGCTAACTGAGCAGTGGATTACTAAGAACTAAAATACAAAACTAATTTTAAATGCTGTGTATGCCTAGTTGACATGAGCAGTGCAGCTACGTTACGCCTATTAGGCGTTTAAGACTTTACTTGATGGCCTTTCATCTGACTGCTGCCATCTCCCTCTTCTGCCGTGGACTTTTCGGTAATTACGTGACACGCAGCACCCTGCACATGCTAGTACTTGTGGCCCACGTCGTGTCTCCCAATTATCAGCTCAGCTGTATCTCGACCTCGGGTGCCTTGCCGACATGGCTTGCCATGACCGCTGAAGACTGTCAAAAATAGCCAAAGTTGTGCAAAAACTGTGCTCATGCGCCAAAAAACGTACGCTCGTGCAAAAACGTCGAAGTTGTGAAAACACTGTGCTACGCAAGATCACGATTTTCTGGTGGGACTAATATATGGTATTTCTTTATTCTTATAGAATTTACGTCTACATATTAAGAACAATGCTGCCAAACCATTCAGTTTCCACTGTCTTCCTCTATACGATTCCCCAACGAAATCTCATGAAACGCAGTCCTTTGTTCTCAGGCGTGATGGTTGCCACTAGAACCACAACACCTGTATGATAAACCAAACGGATTGCCATCACAATCCCGTTTGCTCATTCTTTGTCATGTAATCGTGACTCGTGAGTGACCAAGATGACAACGCTCTATCTTGGTGGTAGCTGAGCTTTGTTGTTTATGGTGTAACCAAGGACATTGTGTTTTGGTGCATAGAGTACAGTAAAGTGACCAGGTGTTCATGCATGTTTCTAAACATTAATTATTTGAAATTACATATGGGAATATGTTGTGTTTTGTGCTGTTTACAGGATATTGAATCTATCATGTCTCGATTAGAAAGTGATTTTGAAGTGCTCGATTCTACAGAAGAAATTGAAAGAATTGAAGTTGCTGCTGCTAGTCAGTGTGAAAATGATCTGATTAGTAATACAATGGATGAAAGCAGTCAGCCAGTGATGGCTAATGGTGATGAATCAGTAAACATGTCATCAAACCTCAGTAGCAAAGACTCCAGTGTTGATGTGGATTCTCCATCCAGTCTGTCAGCGGTTGATAAACTGTCTTCATCACAGCCAGTTGACTTGCCAATGTCACAGTGTAGCAGGGATGTCTGCCAGCCTGAGGCTGTGCCTGAACAACAAAACACTTCACAAGAACTCAATGAGGACTCGAGTCTGGTGATGATTAACAGTCAGTCTAGTACTGACCAGAGTCAAGAAGAAGACAGTGTCAGCACTGACAAGCCGTCTACTGTTATTGTGATTTCATCTCATCAGAATAAAGGTGCTCCTACAGTGAGCCAACCAGACTTGGACCGTTACAGTGCCGGTGTTGCAGAAAGTGATTCTCATTTGCATTCGGTGAATGATGACATTCCCCAGAGCTCGGCGAACTTATTCATGTGTTGTAGTGATGACACATCAGCAACGGAGTCATGTGATGATCCAGTTAATGATGAGGAAATTGAGAGTGTACAAAAGGATGACCGAAGTCACAGTGCAGGCTCCTCTATGGTGGGGTCAAAGAATGAAGCAGTAGGGATTTCCAATAATAAGCCAAATACAGAATGCACTCATACGCTGAAACGGCAAATTACTGTAAATGGTATGGCTTACTTGCACTTTTTACTATATTGATAGTAGAGTACAAGTTTAATAGTGTATCTTACAATATCACAAATGATAATGATTGTATGTCATGCATTGTCTGATGATTTCACTGCAGTTAATGGTAGTGAGAGGTAGAGAAAACCTTATTTATCATACGACCCTTATATTGAGATGAACTTTGTTGACAGAGACCAATGTTTTAACACTCATTGATGCCACAACAGCCTTTAAAGTACAAGGAAGAGAAGTGTGATAAGAAAGAAAGATTGGAAGATAAGACTGGTTTAAAATGTCTCAGAAACAGTTCTGAAACTATTTCAGTGTTGAAATTAATGTTAGTTGTTGTTTATTATATTAAACTATTAGTTTTGTTTATAGTTTTTTAATCTATTCATTTTGTTGTTATCTCTGAATAGCTTAGGAACTGCTGTGAAAGTGTGGCTGATGACCAATCTTTATGTTTTATATAATTCTTATTCTGATTATTCAGGTTTGGGTGACAGTGCTGTCGAAGTCAGACCAGAATGGTTGAAACCATTTGCAGTTGGTAAGTTAAGCTATTAAGCTGTTGTCTTTAATGAAGTTTTTGTAGTTAAAGCAACTGTTAAAGACTGTTTGCTTCTCAGTTGTTTTGTTTGATACCAGAAAACACCAATGAGTTTTTTTGTGCAGTGTGCAGTCATAATATAAATAAATGTAAAAAAACAATGTTTAAAAAGGACAGTTATAGGCGGCAAAGTGGCACTTCTAAAGCAGCAAAAATTGGATTTTTCAGTAGATTTCCATGCAGTGTTTCACCACTACTATGCAGCAGGATTCTACTTTTTACTTTATCCAAAATATTACCAAGAAAGCACCAGGATTCACGAAAGACGGAACTACTAGTGTGTAGCATCAAATGTGCATTGTGCATTGCACTTTACAGGCTGGAGACGTGAAGTTGTAATTCGTGGTGTTCAGGATGTCACTTCAGCAGGACAGAGGAGGAGTGATGTGTATTATTACACTCCAGAAAATGTGAAATTGGTTTGTATTCTTTGCAATAGTTTTATTTTTGCACATCATTTTTACTGTTATGCAAGTTAAGGCTAAAAAATTTTGAGTCTGTTTTGCTGCCTTTGTAAGTGAGGTTATATAAACAAGGTGTTGTCCTTGATGGAAGCGCCCCAAAGTTTGTTTGGATCGAGAAATGTCCAGGGCTTGCGAGTGGGTGTTATCCAGGTTTAGGTCGGGTAAGGGTTTATGTGTGTGGGGGTTGCACGAGAGGTGCATTTGTGTCCGGTTTACACCGGAGAGGTGTTGTCTCAGGGCGCCCTCATATCTGTCACCATGCAAAATTTATGTGATATCGGCCAATTCTTGGCCGAGTTACAGCAATTTAACTAATTAAGATTGCTGCCGTCCGCCATCTTGGATGTTTGAAGGAAGCATATTTGGACCATTTCACATGTTGGGGGACCCATTTAAATATGCAGAATATTCTGTCATGTCAGCCATTTGTTAGAATAAGTGCATGGTGAATTAACAGGTTATGTCATTTTGAGTACTTTTTGGTAATTCTGTGTGAATTGACATTGGCATTTTAGCTGAAAATGAAGTATTTTCTAAGTAGGAATTTGTGCAGGTCAGCATCGTCATGTTATTACACTGTGCTTGTGTTAACAGAGATCACATCCAGAAATTTCTGTATTTTGTGAGTATCATCCTTCTTTGTGATAAAAAAAAATTTTGTGGTTATAGGGGTGTACTGAAATTAGTTTTGTTTCAAAGCAGTGCTACTCTACACCGTGAAATGGTGCATATTATGTTTACCAGATGAACTAAACACAGGCCTACTACAGTCTCTAGATGTCATCAATACACAATGTTGTCTTGTAGTAATGCTTTATGTCATTACCAGTAAAGCAAGTCCATTAATGTAGACATAATCATTATGTAAGAGCTTGCCCCTATATAACACAAAATGTTTTGTTTTTAATTTTGTATTTATTGTCTATTTTTACTTGATATAGTTCTTGTTGTATTCAGTTTTTGTTATTGCAAGCCAAAAATGAAAATGGTAGCTTTGATTTTGGTATGATGACGTTGCGAGCAAACAGGCGAGCAAGGAAGTGCAAGACAACAGGTGGACGAGTGAAGACGAGTGAGTGTAAAGGCCTTCTGGCGAGTGCAAGAGGGTGTGAGCAGATTCTAGCAAGTGTGCGAGAGCGAGCGAGTTTGAACTCAGTGCGAGGCTTTGGGTGACAATACAACAGTAATTGCCACATTTTCTGGATATTTTTATTTTTAATAAATTGAGGCTCTAGCAAATTGTGACGTAGCAACTTCATTTTTGGTTTGGAGGTAAATGTACATCGTTGTCTTCAGAATATGTAGGTCATAGACTTGTGGTCAAGTTTCAAGGTCGTGGAATTAAGGTCAAGATCACAGCAGCCGAAAAGTTGTACCATGCAAGTTTGTGCTGTCCTTGGAGAGAGTGTAATTGATAACTGTGAAGAGAGTTGGTGTTTTCTATTGTACAGTGAAGAGAACAAATAGCAGTCTTTCAATGAGAAATTTCACTTTCTCAAAATATGCGATCTCCAAAGAACCTCATGAGACAGTGCGTACAGCCGGCGGCAGAGCCGGTCGACAGTCTTCAAGTGCCTCTGACATGAACAGCAACAATTCCAGTCCAGTTTCCCCTCGTTTCTCCATGTTGAAAAGATCTCCGGACTCTGGCAAGCTTATCTATAGGATAAAGAGACGCAAACTGCATGATGCTGGCAAAAGATGGTAATCATTGTGATAATTAGCTCTGCTGCACTCTGATGTTAACTCAACATTAACTGCTTTCTGGGTTAGATTTTTCTTTGGTTTTCTGCTGTTAGCTGATTTAACATTTTTGTGTTTTTTTGTCTCTGTTTTTTTGCATTCATAAGGCCTCATTGTCATAAATCAGACGTTTGATGATCAAAGATGGGTGGGAAGAAGAAGTAATAAACATGTAACAAGTTTGCATTGTGTCGTTAGTCGTTAGGATGAGTAATATTCACAGAAAGGTTGCATGTTTGTGATTATAGCAGTCTTGTGAAGCAATTCCGACCAAAGCGAAGGACGGCATCAGGCAATTTAGCACTGAAGTCGGCATCCAAAACTGCACCTGATGGCCATGTTCAACCAATGTTGTGTGCCAGTAGCACAATGCCTGTCACATTTGGCAGTTTGACTTCATCTGCAAGACGCAGTGGGTCACACGTGAACGTCATACCTCATCTGTGAGTTTTTCTTGTGTATTGAATATTATATTTATGTTTTGTTTGCTATGTGATTAGTGTAGTTTTTAGCTGTAGTCTGTTGCACCAAGGAGAGTGTGGAATTGCTTTATTGTTTTATATACAGTCTTGGTTTATGAACAACACTCTGTGTGGTCCCCATATGAAAATGAGATATTTAAGTTATTGAAAAGGTACAAAAAAGAGCTACTAAGTTGATTATATCGTTAAATCATACAGAAAGACAAAACAACTTCTGCTTCCTACGTTAAAATAGAGATGTTTACATGGCAGAAGTTTTCAAAATAGTTCATAATTTTTTTCACTTGGAAGCTGCAGTAAAACTGAACTTTAATACATTTTGTACAACTAGAGGAAATAAGTACAAATTACAGAAATCTTCATGTCATTATAACACAGGAAAATATGCATTTAGTTCTGGAGTAGTAAATATGTGGAATAGTTTGCCAAATAACGTGGTTGAGGCTGATACTATTAATACTTTTAAGAATCGTCTTGATAGATATTGGTCTAATGAAGATGTTCTTTTTAATTTTTATGCCGACTTAATTGTAACTGGAAGTCTACCTATTTGTATGTGAAAGTGAGTATAGATGCACTCGAACACTGTGTATATATAAGGGAACTCCACAGTAGCATGAGCATTTTGCTTATAACTCAGGAGTGGGAGGAGCGATTGTGACGAAATTTCCAGGGTAGCTCCAGGGTGCCGCAGGCATGGTTTTAGGTGCAAAAAAGTTGGAGGAGGGTCCTGGATAAGGGGCTATAATTAATAATTTCAGGCCTGTACAGGCTGTGCAGCAACATGTGCAGCCTAACTGTGCAACATGGTTATCGGAACGTGACGACAGTTTATAGCACAGGCGTGTGGTTTCTTCACCGCTCAAACTGCAGAGGCAGTGTGGTATGGGCCAGGTGTGGGATTTACGTGGACGTGTTTTCCTGTCATGCACACTAAACAAGTTCGTATATTCTGTTTGCGTGTCTGTCTTTATGTTGGCCAATGTATGTATGTTTGTTTATAACTCGGGAACAGGGTGAGTTACTGTCTGCAAATTTTCAGGGTTCCAGGGTGCCCCTGGGGTGGTTTTAGGGGGTTGTGGGTAGAGGCCAGAAAGTTAGCATTTTATACTTCTCAAATGAACGGCCAGCTATGCGTCACTGGAGGCAGATTGGGCACTGGGCACACCGGCGCATGTGAGCAGTGCGCAGATGCAATGGAGGCAGGCATTGGTGCTGATGCGTTGACACACGTATTACACATGTGTAAGGGAAATTGGGGCCTTGGGCGGGCGAAAGGCGGAGACGGGGCTGCCTACGTAATGCCCGATACCTAATGCCTGACTGTCAAATCACAGTTGGTACAAGAAACAAAACATGAAATGTGAAATGCAAAATACAAGTCTATACGTGTTTGCTGTAAGATTTTTATGACGAAGTCACGTGGAGGGCTTGGCTAGTTTTTGCTATCAAGAGATCTGTTGTGTCAGCTCTGCAGCTAACTTTTTGTAATATGTTTTTGGAGCAATATATGAAAGAAGGAACAAGTGAATGCAAACTGATATGGCTCTGTTGTGTGGCATGTGTTTTGAACATCATTTTGTTGTTTTGTCTGTGATGCAGTGCTAGGAATAGTGAGGTAGAACCACATCGTGTCTGTGGACTGAACTGTCCTGGTCTCGAAGGCCAGTTTCCGTCAGTGACGTGCGTTGTCTGTATGTCTATGTTTCACCCAACTTGTGTTGGTTTGCTTCCAGAAGCAACAGAATTTACATGCAGGGTCTGTGCGTTATTCTGTTTATGTAAAGTTTGCTGTTTGTACGCTCTCCTTCAGACAGATCCTGTTATGTTACGGTGCTGTCCATGTGTCTGATCACTTTTTGTTTTCCAGATAATAACTCGAATTTCTCTGACTACACTTCTACACATAGAGCCCAGGCAAGGACCTTGCTTGGTATTGTTTTTGAGGTTAGAAGGTCAAGATCATAGTGAGATGGGCATGTGGTGCCTAGCTCCTCGGTGCTCTTACAAAGTGGAAATGTTAGACTGATGAGTGTCATCAGGCCTTGGCAAAGATTTGAGTGCTTTCTGTTTTAATACCGGGTGCAGCCCAGTTCCGGGCTTCGGCCCGGCCGGCTGCGGCCATAGTAAGATCGTGCGCGTGTGCGTATTGAATTGGCCGTTGTCGCTGCTGACTAGTCTGTAGTTTCTGACAGTGACGGAAGTAGTTTTCTCAGCGTGACGGAAGTGGTCACGAAATTTTTTTTATTCAAAGGCCTCTGAAGCTGAAATTTTTACACGCGTTCGTCGTCGGTATTTGATGTCTTTTGCTGGTCTCCATTTTGAAAATTAGCGACGATTGACATAGTTAGATGCTGCTGAAGATCGGCAAAACTGTATCTAAAACTCACGAACCACGGAAACCACCAAAACAGCAAATTGTCTTTATCTAAAAACGACCGCAACAGCTGAAACACTATAGCACTGTGATTGGTCGGGCTAAAAATAGATTCTGCTTTTATCGCGACAAAGGAATTATTGGGCGTAGGTTAATGTCGTATCACAGCAGTAATTAGTGCACTGCAGAATCGACAGGTAAGTAGTAGACAAATTGAATGTATTGTTTCTTTTTTACTGTTAGAAATCTGAAATAACAGTGTGGTTTGAGCGAAGTGGTAGTTAAAAATGGCCACGGGAGGATGTTGGAGCAGCCGCTTCTAATGAGCTCCGGGCTAGCGCCTGGAGTTTAGGTTTCCTAACGGGTTATATGATACTTTTTCTTTGTTATTGACGAGGAAATTTGATGTATGAAACGTGTTGTAATTTTCTGCTGCACTCAATTGTGATCTGTTTGTTAGTGGTGTCAGCGTCGGCATATACATGCTACAACAGCACATTTGTCAGTTCCAGTGTTGCCACTTCCTGTTCAGCAACTTTCTGCAAATGGTGTTAGTCGCACGCCTCCTCCACCATTGTTTCCAGTGTCTCGGCTTCAGAGGTTTGGACAGGTTCTGTCTACCATTGCCCAGCCACCTGCATTGCGCATGTTTCCATCGAACTCATCAACTTCCAGTCCGTTATTTGCTCCCGTTCTCAGCACCTTTGCTTCTCCGTTGAATGCAGTTGAACCTCGTGGGTTACAGGTAGTCCCACCACTGACTCCAGCATTCGTGGCAATGCAGCAGCGTGCTGCACTGTCAGCAGTTCGGATATCTGTAGCAGGGTCGACAGCGTTGCCAAATGTTGGGACAGCATTTTCCACATCAAACTTCATGCGACCGCCACCTCTGGAGATACGCTTGCCTACTGCTCTATCACAGTCTTTAGGTTCAGCAATGCCATCATTTCAGATGATCAGACCAGATTTTGCATCATCAAATTCCATTCAGCCACCACAGCTTCGAAGTCAGTTTACAAACACTTTACTGCATTCTTCAGTACCATCTAACCAGATGCCGATTGTATCTGTAACATCTTCATTTCCAGCTATTCGACTGTTGCCATCAGTGCCAAATCCTGTTCGACAACTGCCGATGCGGATACGTATGTCAAACAGTGTACCAGATAGTATAGTATCCAGTAGCTTCAGCTCTTATGTAACTTTGCCTGTTGTCAATAAGATTGTCCGCCTCCCACAGTGCACTGTATCAGTAGTCGTCACTTCTGTTTCTACGTCTCAGAATTCAACATTTACCACTTGTTCACAAGTGTCTTCAACCATACCAACATCGCGCCCAAAAAGACAATCTTCTGCAGTGGATCTGACAACTGATGAAGAAAGTTGCTCAGAGCCGAACTGCAGTGATAAACATGCTGCTGCTGCTGTATCTTCTACATTTGGGTCATGTCTGGTGCCATCTAGCACGGAAACAGTTCCTTCTTTGTCCACAGCCAACACGACAATCACTGTATATGGCACTTCAGCTCGATGGACATTGCCTAAAAGCAACAACCATCTGTTGCAGCTGCATGCTGGGTTTGACTGCTTGCAACACATATTCAAGTATCTCGACATTTGTACTCGACTGCGTGCAGCACAAGTATGTCGGTGCTGGCAACTTTTGGCTTTCCAGCAAAATTTGGTAAGTTTTATTATATTTTTATTTTGTTATGCTGTATATTACAACTCCTGTATATGTGAACTGTATAGTTGCAGTAGGTATATGTAATCATTTGTGTCTATACTAGACCACTGAAAGACATGTAGATTACTTACAGAATGATCTGTCTCGTGTGTTTAGACTTTAGACGGCCACCTGCCTGATATTTTTAACTCTCAGCCGAACGGCCAAAACTGCAGCTTAATCTGAGCAGGGGATGAAGTCTAACCGGACTCTGGCACCATAGTACCAGATATCCGGTTATGGATTCGGTTGGCCAGATATCCGGCCATTTTAGTATCCGGTTCCGGATCCGGGCAAAATGTTGTGCAGCACCAAATATTACAACTGGGTATTTTACTTACTTAGTATAACAGCATTAGGGTGTTCCAGCTCTGGTTGGCTGAATATCCGGTTGTTTTTTAATATCCGGTTTTGCATTTGGTCAAAATGTTGAATGGCACTGGATATTGCAAACAGATATTTTAGTTAGTGATGTAGTTGAGTCCGTGTCCACAGGGCTGGAGTTTGAGCCCGAGTCCTTGGAGCTCAAGTCCAAGTTTGAGTACATAGACATTTAGTAGAAGTCACAGCTTAGTTTAATTCAGCATTCACAATCTAACAAGTAACAACAGTAGGCAGTCTGTATAGGGTTTACACAATCACTTAGGTCAAACAATTAGAAAAGTTTTACATTTGATACATTTGCAGATGGAAAATGTTTTGAGATCACTAAAATTAACATTTTGTATCATAGAGTGGAGTCCCGAGTCGTGAGTCTGAAAAATATGCACTTGAGTCTGACTGGATGACAATATCAATGACTCATACTACTTCAGTGACTTTAGTTACTTGCAGTGACACAAAACCCGCAGTATGACTATCAGTTTAACAGCATTAGAGCATTCTGGTTCCGGTTCTGATTGAGCAAATATCTGCTTGTTTTGCTATTCAGTTACGTTCTTGATCTGGCAATTTGTAAAGATACATCAGAAAAGTCATAAAAGCATCCTGTCCAGGAAATAGTTTGTATTCTGCCTGGGGGGTCCAATTAGGCCGCTCCCCTGGTTCAGATAGTGGTTAAAAAGACAATACAAAAAATGTACTAACTATTATCACAAAAACATGACACCACATATTGCACATTTCTGGACACTAAACAGCTGTCTTTGTGTAAGTAAGTGCATGGTTAAGTTCCGTATATTACGTAAATTTTTCCTCAGCTTTAACTTTGTTGATGAATGTTTTGTCAACATACGGCATTGAGAGATTAGTGTAACTTTCAAGAATTCAGATTAACCATTGAGATGTAACAAACACCATAAGTCACTTTTGTGTGATTATTTACACTGAAAGAATCAATTTTTTATTAATATTATATTATGTAGTTGGTAGTGACTGGGCTCCAGCAGGAACTCAACTATTGAAAAACAGAGGTGCTGCACTCCACCCTACCTTGATGGTTGCACACTGAGTATATGAACTGTAGTGTTATTTTATCATTCCGCTGCAATGCATTGTTCTTTTGTATTGACAGTGGTCAGTTGTCCGACTGCGTGGCCTGCGAGTGACTGACTGGACTCTTGCAGCTAACTGTTTTACACACGTCTCAACTCGAGTCTTGGTCAGTTGGTCCACACAGTAGTCACATAAAATAAACATTATTCACTATCTCATCTTGGAAAAATTTGGTGCTAAGTTAGTTTTCTGCCAGAAATTTAAATGATGACCTGCGTGCCAGCTATGCTGCGAGCAGTATTGTTTCTGGCGGCGTCTGTCTG
>Ga0126335_1000748_pt1 | contig 16613 bp, 9 predicted proteins | sample OlaspJWI45metaG_FD_108409 | JGI IMG/M metagenome (GOLD analysis project Ga0126335, IMG submission 108409) | Marine gutless worms symbiont microbial communities from Oahu, Hawaii - Olavius sp. 1 OAHU.JWI-45 metaG | ecosystem: Host-associated > Annelida > Digestive system > Unclassified | place... | reverse complement strand
TGCTCTGTACATTTCTTACTTCGTCATGCTGTACATGTTGACTATTCGTATTTATAGTTAAGTTGTTTAATTTTTTGTTTCTTTTGCTACCGGATATATTCATTCTGGTGAAATAAAGATATATATTATATAAGCCTCTGACAGTACTGTCAATACACAAATGTTACAACTAGACACCACACGGAAAGACGTATGTCACAAGGCAAGTGTCAGAAAATGGAGAGGTCTAACTGGAATCGGGTGGTAAACGTTGAAGTACTGCAGTTTTGTCAAAGTGATATACATGATGAAGCGTGCATTGCCGAGTGCTTAATTAGTCTGAAAGCTGACAACTCGGCGTGTAATGACACGCCAATGGTCGCTCTTCTTTTCGACGCAGTTGAGCGTGAACTGGCCCGATCAGCGTCGTTAGCGATCGTCGATTCATCGAAATACCGCAGCCCGCTCGAACTGTCAACATCAGTGAACCAGCGTTGTCGTGGCCCGGCATTTCTACGGATTGCCTGATCGCTCTTTGTTAAGCTAATACACTTTACAACGTCCTAGCGTCAACGTCAACGACCATGAAGTTGCCTGCGGCGAAGGAAAACCCGCCGGCATTGCAGTGAACAGCGAATATCCTGGCATTGAGGAAAAACATGAAGAGTAGCCTACGCAAACATGTAGGGCGTACGAATAACGACGATTTTGTCGGAGACACATAACCTGTTGACGGTGACAACCGGTTATCTCTCCGACAAAAATTGTTGTTATTCGTTAGCGGTTAACGAAGTCTTTTCTGTCCCTCTGAGTTCGTCAAAGTTTTTGTCAACTGTAAAACGTGGCATTGAAAATCAACTGCCAAAATTAATTTTCGCATTTTAGTCGTTCTTTCCTGTCTACGCTCTTGGCGAACAAATTGAGCTATGTAATAGTAACGAATAGTAACGGACAATGCCGACAAATAGTGCTCTTCCTATGGGATCTAACAGTAATAATCATCTAGTTGAGCAGCAGACGCGGCGCCAGAAGGAAAATATACGAATTTAAGTGTACTTTTGAAAGCTGTATCTGTTCACCAAAAGTGAACTTTTTTGGTCAGGGATTTCGATAGTTATCCTATGGTATTCAGACAGACACCCGAAAAATATTACCACGCCGATATGTTACTGTAAAAGGGCTAATATTGTTTTTTATCGGCTCAAAACTATCAAGCTAACACATCTAAGAACGTGAAACTAGTTTTTGTGAGGGTCAATCTGCGGATGCGGACACCCGTGCAGTCGTGCTTTTGTTATGTGTCGGCGTGTAGAGCAAAATTAATTCGCTGATGTACGCCGCCATCCACCGCAGCGTTGCCGTCCGACTCAGCGTGAAATTAGGCTGCCTGTCATCCGACAGACGGCTCCGTTTAACGGACATGTTCATCGACATTGCGGACACGTTCGGCCGGTTGGCTGCAGTCGGTGAAGTCTACTGTTGACGCCAGGTCCGATCGTCATCGTCGGTGAACAATGACCACGTTACGACGCAAGCTATACGTGGTCTGGTTGCTTCGCCTTTAGCGTGAAACAGAGAAAATTCTCTACCGCCGTATTTCTGAGCCTTATTGAAAATCCTTATTTTTTCACCATAAAATGATAAACGATTCAAAAATTCACAGATCATTATAATGTATTTTGGACGAACTTAGAGAGGATTCTGACGAAAAATTGTTTTTCTCGTCTAGGTACAACCCCAACCATGTTCTCCATTGTCTCTTGCCCCAGCCTAAAAACACCGGTCACAACCTTCGTCAACGTACGCACAGTCTGAAATTATCTACAGATGTCAGTGCTGTCACCAAACAAAACATTGTCCATAGAATGCTATTTCGAGACATTTATTAACTGTGTGTAATGTTTTATTGTTAATTTGTGTTTATTTTGTAATTTTTCACTTGTACTGACTTTAGGACTATCGTTTATTTCTCTAGTTAACTGTATCTTACATTTTATTGTTTGTTGCATATCATTTTTGCATGTGCGTTTGCCATGTCAATTAAAGTATACGCAATTACTTACTTACTTACTTATTTACTTGCAACTCTTAAACGCCATCGTAAATCGTCAAAGGACGCCGACTTTAAATGGCACAAGAGGCTCGAGCCCACCCAATATTTGAATCCGGGGCTCATGCAGTACCGGGTATTAGTGCCCGAGTGCCCCCGCAATAAACGGCCAGAATTATGCGTAAATGACATTAATTTCAGCTCTAGAACAGTAGAACTTTCACTTAGCAGCAACTAATTCAAGAGAATTATATTTTATTGTAATTCGTCGCAATATTTTAGTATCCGTTAAGGAGGCCCATATTGCATGAAATTCAGATTTCGATTTAGTATTCAATTATTTAAAGTTATATAGAAGAGTGCGATGCAGATGAGGACAGAGAGGGTTAAAAGCAAGAGGGGAGGAAGGTAAGGTAGGAAGTGGACAGACTCGAGCCCTCTCAATATTCTTCTCAAGTTGGCGCCTATGAAATAGTCTTTATGTTTTCTTATTTTGAAGAGTTTGATATTGTCAGGACTCAGGACCCGGTTAGATGTATAGGCCTGGCAGCATGGAATACATTCAACGATGCGGCCTATTGCGACCGATGATCCCGTAGCGTGGTGTGTCAGTGTGTCACACGTTTGCGCTGTGCAAAAACAGCTGAATTGATAGAAGTCTTGTTTATGGTGGAGACTCTTAGGGGCCCAAGGCACATTGTATTAAGTGAGGTCCCGATTCCCACCACGGCGAAGGGCGGGAGAGGGGGAATGTCAACTGTTGGCTTAATGATAAGAATTATCCGACTCGTTCGCCAGACTGCGCCGCGGTTTTGGAGTTGGACCGCTGCTTTTCGCCAAATTACTTACACCGCTCGTTAATCGATTGTTGAATTCACGTAATATGAAAAACTCTTAATCTGGTCACGTTTAACTGTGCGTATTTTATATAGGCTAAGTGCATATAAAGACGTGAATATATGTCTGTCTGTTAGCTAATAACTCGGGAACGGGTAGGGCTATTGTAATTTTCAGGGTAGCTCCAGGGCGCATCGGGAATGGTTTAAGGCGCAAAAAAGTTGGGGGTAGGGTCTTGGGTACTGTGTAGGAAGCCAGAGAATTGGCATTTTTCGTATCTCACGGCACCCGCTGGCCAGGCGCCAGGTGAGTCAGCCCCAGGCCTACTACTGCGGCGCTGACGGCCTGACAGTAGTGCAGCATGTAGAATGAGGCGGGCAAGGGACGGGGCACAGGGGCAGAGCTTAAACTTGTTATCTGTTTTGGTAGCCATTTTGTTTAGCATGGATCGTTCCAGCTGGAGCAAAGCGTTGCTTTGACATTTGACATTTCACTGCCAGTTACTAGTTATAACAATCAAAAGACAATAGACAATCAACAACCGTGACATTTTTAACTAAAACTAAAACGATCTACTAAATGCTAATGATATTTTAACTGCCAATGGCATTTAGTTAATTTACCTGAGCTCATTATCAATTTACCACACTAGCTGTGTTGCTGGTGTTGAGGTGTTGATGTTTAGGTACTCTAAGTTTTCTAACACATTTAGTTACTGGTACAAAAATAACAAGTTTAAAAAAACTACTTGCATACTCTTACTATGTTGAATGTTCAGATGTGCCAGCACCATCATTTTCAGCTGAACCCGCTCGCAATATTGTTACGAGTTCTGAAGAATTATTGGTACCGGCATTGCTACAGATTTATTAGTAATCTGTACTTATCAGGCATGCAAGTCTTTATAGTGTGTACTCTTAGCATTATACCTTGCCGACAGTCTTTACGCCGTGCCGCCGATGTCTACTGGCATCGTCACCTCCGCTCGGCGAACACCATGTCGCTGGTCGTACCAGCAACCCGCCGCTCGACACTCGGTGACCGCGCCTTTCGCTCGGCTGCGGCCTGAGCTTGGAATGAGCTTCCGTCATCGATCAGAGCCTCACCGTCGCTGCTGACATTCTGCCAACATCTCAAAACTTTTTTCTTTAATTCTTCATTTGACTGACATACTAACGAGCAATTCTGCGATCCGTACTGACTATGTAAAGTGCCCCTCTAACGTTGCTAAATGTTAAACGTCACTTTAACCAGTTCCTTCTTGCTGCACGACAGTTTTTCTGTTGAGGAGCAGCCGGATTAGAAAACATTCCAGCTTTGTTCTTTTGTATACTTAATTTTTTTGATCCACCTTGGGAACTGAGTACAGGGGTCTAAAAATAATAATAATAAAACTTGGGTGCGGAAAACTTGGAGCCTTTAGCTCATCGTCCTTAGACTTTATCTCGACTCTTGGTCATAAAATTAGCAGTGTTTCTAGCGAAAAAGTAGAAACTTCATTCTTGTTACAGCGTCTGTCTGTGGCATTGCAACGATTCAATGCAGTTCTTCTGCACGACACCTTCGATCCCCAGGACGATCCGGACCAATAGCCATACCAGCACTGTTTTTTTTATTGCTTTTAACCCTCGGGAACTATACAGTATACACCCAAGAGTATAAAAATAAAGGAAAAAATAATAATGTTAATGTTGTCTAGCCATGAACCGACTATTATTTTTTGCCTATCATTTGACTGTGCGGACTTCATGTGTCAGTCAGTTTTCTCGACTTTTATAGCCATGATCGCAAGACAAGTCAAACTGCAGATTTGCATGTACTGTACGTTCGTCAAAATGTGTCTTCAGAATGCACTAAATAATGTAAAAAAATGCAAGTTTTTGTTAGTGAGTAAACGAAAAAAACTAACACTAAAAAGCTAAAATAGTTGTAAAAACTTAATAAAAAAAACTAAAAAGATTGCATTTTAATTAACTAAAACTACATAATGTAAAAATATTTGCTAAAAACTAACTAAAACTACAACTTATGATTTTTAATACTAAAATATTCCCGCGTAATACGATGAATAAACAGAAATACCAGTTAATGTTGTTAATTGTTATGTAATCTACAGGTAAACTATCTTCTATTGTTACTTCCTACCGTATCAGGTGCGTTATAATCTGTAAATGTAAACCTTGAATGTAAACACTGTTAAACAGTCTTTGCAATGCAAAAGTTATTAAAGTAATAAGAAAAGTTGACTGAAAAGTGAAAATTAATAATTATAAGCATGCTTAATTTATCAACAGCGTCATTTCACCGTATATGTTAAATATATGTGTCTGTATTATTGTTATTATTTCGTTGTTGCTAGTAATAACCGTGCGCCTTATTTGAGCGTGGCACAAAGTAATACAAGTGATGAAACACAATATAATGCACAGTACAGTTAGACACTAGGCAGTACTACTAAACACTGTAAGGGACCGTCAAGTCATAAGCGACTGCCATGGTCCGGAGACTGCAAGGACCACATGTATCTATAAGTGTCTTGAATATAATTCTGTTGTATTATTGGAAAGTTTTTTTATAAGGGTAGACAGATGAAAGAATCATGACAAGTTGAGCCTACAGCATGAAGATTTGCCCGTCACACCGTAATCAACAAATAAGTAATTCAATCCGTAATTCAACTCACCGTGAATGAATTCATAATACATAATACATACTAGCTGAATCATTATTAACCTGGTGAGACCGACCAGTGCATTTACTCGATGTACGTTAAGACCAATCGATCGATGTACTATGCCTCGCTGAGACCCGGCGTGATGTTGAAGTGTCGCGTTCAACTGGCTACGAACCGCTAACTACCAAGTCGTCGACCATCCGAGGCTGCGTACTGGCACGTCTACTGACCTGTCAACGAACCAAAGCAGCGTCGCTGTTATGTCTGCACCCTGGATTAACTTGTTGCCAGTCAGTGTTGCTGTGGTTGACCTGACAACGTTTGAGTTCGTCTGCACCTGTATCTCTACTGGTCAGTTTTCTGCGATCTTTGTAGTTATTTACTGACCGGGATCATCTACTATTCAGCCAGTTTTTTTCGAAGAACTGTCATCATTACTTGATATCGTGGCGTCACTGCAGGGAGCAGTTTGCATGGTCGGTGATTTCAGTATTCATCTGCAGCGCTCTGACGACCCAGCCACAAAGCAGTTCATGTACTTACTTTGTTACTATGGTTTCTCACTTCGGCCGACTGCAGCTACTCGTGGTGCTGGCGGCACCTTAGATGCTGTCATCGCTCGTGACGCCACCGACTCCAGTCAGTGTGTTGATAGTCAGCTGAATGTCTCTGTCGTCGACGCTGGTCTATCTGTTTTTTCCGCTTCCCAGTCGCAGGGTGTCACCAGTGCCTCAAACCACACGTCGTCATCACTGGTGCCAGTTGGATGTTGATCAGCTGTGCGAGCAGCTCAGAACATCAATTATTTGCCAACCTGACATGTGGCCGGGTGATATTGATGACATGACTGCTATGTATGAGTCTGAGCTTGCTGCTATGTTAGACCGGCTTATTCCATTCCGTGAAGTCGTGTTGTCCTAGACTGTCGGATCCATGGTTCAACAAAAACTTACTTGGTAGCCAAGCACCTCACTCGTCGTCTTGAACGTGCATACCTTGCGGCTTGCTGGAAATCTGATATCAAAGCCGGCTCTGCCAAGGCTGCTTGATACACTCAGTGGCATGTGTACTGCGAACTTCGTCAGTCCAAGCGCAGTGCATTCTGGTGCGAGACAGTTGAAGCCTGAAGGTGATCGTGACTTACCTAAGAAACTATGGAGATTGGTTAGTCAGCTACTCGGTCATGGGCAGCTGCCGGCGAGCTCAACCATCAGAGTGGATGAATTCAGTCGATTTTTCTCGGATAAAGTCAACACCATCAGGTCGAACACTGCTGGGGCGCCGGATGCATGTTTTTTCAAGCTCAGATTGGAGCGTCGTTGGCATTCTTCGAGTCTGTTAACGTCAACAATGTTGTTTCTGCCATACTGCATCTGCCAACAAGACGGAGCTACTTTGGTGTACTATTCTCGACGTCAGCATTAACTGCCATGTCTGCATTTCGGATTGGGTCTGCTGACATTATCTCGACGACAGTGGTGCGTGACCTTGGGACCTACCTTGACGCTGACCTCAGCATGTGGTCTCACGTTCAGCAGACTGTCGCCGGCTGTTTAGCCATTTTGTGACAACTGCACAGTATCGACGATCAGTTCCACCGTTTGTTTTCCAGACTCTGGTTGTTGCCCTTGTGCTGACGAGGCTGGATTGTGGTAATGCCACACTGTCTGGTATTCCTGCTTTCCTCCTCAGCCGACTACAGTCTGTGCTCAACACCTCAGTGCAGTCAATCGCAGGTCTTCATTGGTTGGCTCACATTACAGACACTCTTGCCAGTTTTCATTGGTTATGAGCTGCCGAGTGAATCAAGTTCAAAGTGGCGGTCATTCTCTACCAAGCTCTTCACAGCACTGCACCTCAGTATCTGTCGGTCATGCTGAGACGCGTTTCCGACATCCCATCTCGCAGTCGTCTCTGGTCGTCGACTTCCAGCCACCTCATTGTCCACCCATCACGCCTAGTTACTGTCGGGGAACGCGCGTTTGCTTCAGCTGGTCCGAGACTCTGGAACAGTTCTCTGGATGATATTCCTACGGCACAATCACTTCCAGCATTTCGAAGAAAACTGAAAACTTACCTATTTCGGCAATCATACCCGGACATTAGTAGAGTTTTAGTGTACATTTTATTTTATTTCGCGACTTTTAAACGATAGCAAACGGTGTTAGAAAGGCAGAAAAGGCTTAATTTTCTACTAGAAAGGAAGTCTCTTACTGTTAATTACTGTACTCTGCTTAGTGCGACAACTGATTCTCTACAGCCATTCTGTATGGGTCACTCACACTGTATGCAGCTTATTCAGATATTTTTTCATAATTCTGTTTGCTGCTTATACAGTTAATAGACGAATTTTGGTGCATTTTTCCTCAAAATTTTGTAACATTCGTCTCCATAGAAACTTTTTGGTAAAAATAGTGCAGATAAATTCGCTAGGTGTCGCCATCATTTTATTTGCTGCTTATTCAGTTGATGGACGAATGCCTTCAGTGCTTTGACGCTGTTGGTTGGGCGGCAGGAAGGGCATCCAGCCTGTAAAAACCTTGGGGGGTTGTGGGGGCGCCGTTAGTCCGGTTGGGGTGGCGCCCACCCGGACTGTCGATGCCTCTGTCTCCATTATCTTCCCCTGCTCCATAAAAATCTAGAAGACAGGAGGTGGGGAAACCCAGCCTGAATGCAGCACAGCCCTATAAGGTAGAAGGCAGAGTGTTTCTTCTGGTACCGGCCTGCCCGGGTTGTCCTGGAACAAAGGCCATTAAACAGTTGTTGTTGTTGTTGTTGTTGTTGTCAGTTTATGGACGAAATTTTGTTGGTTTTCCCACCGAATTTTTCGTCCTTCTTCAACGTCGTCTCCATCAAATTTTTTTATATAAATAGTTAAGATAAATTCCATAGGTGGCGCCATCATTCTGTTTGCTGCTTTTTCAGCTTATGGATGCATTTCTGCGCGTTTTTTCCTCGAAATTTTCGTCATTCTTCATTCTTGTCGAGGTGCCAGTTCACAACTACAGAGGTCCACTGCTGCCAAAAACAAATCCTTAACACAAATGACTGGGCTAGACTTTGAAATTTAACCATAGCTCTAACCAGTGTGTTACAGAATTTTGTGATGGCGGACCTTTCAATCCATTACCTTGTTGATGCCATTAGACTTTGCTCACCAAACATAGTAATACCAAAGACAGCCTTGTAAAACAAACTCTACACCAACATTTAAATTAATGCATGCCATACATGCATGACCACTGACGAACAAGTGTCGTTGGTGCAGAGTATTAAAATTTGTCTGTTTTACTTCATTTCCATCATCAACGATGATGGTCAGTCTGCTCTTAACAAATGGCACAGTGGGTGACTTTAGTATTTGCTTTGTCATTTCGCTAATCAAAAAGACTAAGTGGAAAGATTAATCTGAGCCCAAAAATTCTGGCCGAGTCCGAACCGAGATTTAATTAGGACTAAGCTAAGTCGAAAGTGGGCGTGTCAGATGAGATTTTACTGTTCATCTGTTTCATTTCTGATAAATTGAAGTTTCAATTAAATTCACTAATCGGTAGCATCACTTGTCGTAAAATGTTGATATCAGATACTAGAATGAGTCATTAGTGACGTAATTTGGAGTAGTTTAAGGCATTTCATCTGAACTAAATCAGACCGAAATAAAAAATAAATTTTAAAAAGTGTCGAAAGTTTTGACTAACCAAACTTATTAGTCAGAACCGAAAAACTGGCTGCACTTTTTGATTTATTTATGATTTAGCCCAACATTTGGACTAAGCATATGACTGAGCAAATGGCTAAAACAAAAAGTGAAGTCACCCAACGAATATGTTTTATAATGATGATGTGTAAGCCCAAGGATTAGAAATAAGGCCTACCAGCTAATATCCACATTCCAGAGCTGCTTAAGTTAGTAACCTTCCAAGTATTCTGTCATTGAGTAAATGACTGTGCATTATTTATTCATTATATGGTGGCATTATAATAGTTCTGCTGTCTCTAATTATTGTGCTTTGTTATTTGTTTTATTTGTGAGTAACAGACTTGTCATTATGACAGAGACAGATCTTGCAGCTGAATTCACTGCTTCATCTGTTACACGGTCAAAGCTGACAAAGACTGGGAAAATACTGTTGGGGATTGCAGGAACATCATTTATTGGAATGTGCGCCGTGACAGTGCCATTCATATTACCAGCTGCTCGGCGAGTCTGTCTGCCTTATGTTCCAGCAACAGACACACAGGTTCACAATGTGATGTCATTACTGAAGGCTTGTAAGACAGGAAGACTTGTTGATCTCGGTAGTGGAGATGGTCGCATTGTCATTGAGGCTGCAAAGCGTGGATTTCAGGTGATTAAACAGTTGCTGTTATTTATGAAGTGTTATTGCACAGTACATGTTGAAATGCAATGAATAATTTTCTGGTATGGTATAGTGCAGATAGACAAAAATGATTCTAAATGAATTACTTGAAAACACCAGCTGATGGCTATAACTTTGATTCTTCACCGATTTTCACAATTTTTTCATTGCATGGAGAGTCTCTGTTAGCATATTTTGGCTTCTGCTACGCTACAGAAATGTAAAATTTGTTGTTTGAATTGTTTTAATGTTATGGTCATTAAAGCAAGTAGTTGATCAGTATTTTTCTGAAAAATCACAGTGCTAGTACGGTATTTCAACATACTGTAGTATTGCTTTAACTTAAAAGTAGTTAGTATAAGTATTTGTGATCGGTGTTTAATGTGAAAATAGTAAAATATTAAAAACATGCTATTAAAACATTGACTCCTGTCTTATAGTTTTGATGTTGCTGTTGGAGAAAACGTTTTTGACCATCAAACTTTGCACTTTTTCATTAAGAATAACCTGCATCATTACTGAAACGTTGAATGTTGTATATTGCAGGCCACTGGAGTTGAATTGAATCCGTGGCTAGTTATGTATTCTAGATTACAATCTTTCAAACTGAGAGGTTCTGGTTCGGCAAAGTTTGTAGTTAGAGACTTGTGGAAGCATGATCTTTGTCACTACAACCATATCATTATATTTGGTGTTGATTCGATGATGCCTCCTTTGCACAGTAAATTGATTCGTGAAATGACAAGAGACTGCAATGTCATTGCATGCCGTTTTCCACTACCATGCAAACCGTCACATATGATTGGTGAAGGTCTTGATACTGTGTGGTTATATAAGCATTCTGATATAGTGCAGCATTCTACAACGTAATATGCTCGAGGTTCGATTACTGCAACAGCCTCTTGACAGCATGCAGCAAGCACCTTGCAGAAAAGCTCAAAAGTCTTCTAAACTGTGAAGTGTGCATCATATTCAAAGGCAGTAATTGGGACCGGCTCAGTCTACTGCTCTGTGACCATCTCCACTGGTTGCCAATGCCAGAGCACATCATATTCTAAACTGTGCATGCTAGAGGCGCCGTCTTACAGTATATGCAGGAACTATGTGTGCCTGTAGCAGCTGTCACTACATGTGCTGCTCCATGCTCTTCACCTGTGATGATTTCTTAGTACACCACGGACGAGATGAGAACTTGGCAAATGGGCATTGTGTCACTGTATGGAACAGTCTACGAATGATGTTCAGACTGCTAAGGCTCTAGCTACTTTTTGTGCTTTTTTGGCACAGCATGTTGTAACAAAAACACTATGGGTGCTGGCCAAGATGTTCATTAAACAGGCTTGAGAAAGAATTGATAATAAACAGAGCATATGAGCAGACTTTTTTCTTTAGCTAAGCTGGCTTCAGCTCAGCTGGGCTAACAGTATAGATCGTGTAAAAGTTGTATTTGTGTATAGGGTGATCATCATGAATGTTTTATATATTTATACGTAGATACACTGGTATTTGCAGTCAGGCCCAATTTTCTTGTTAAGCAGTTATATTCTTGTTTTTGAGCAGTCGCAGAATTTGGTGGTAGTTGCATAGTATTTGTATATTGAATGCAGTGTTGTTTTATGTTTCTAAATTAGGCCTTCATGTTGTGTAGTGTCATTTTTGTAGCAGTGTTATTATCAGCCATATTAGGGCACATTAAGCTGTACAAAGCACATGTGGCTGTAGCATTGGTGACGCAGTGTAACTGCACCTTCATGATGTAGCACTGGCTTTAAGCTAGCAGCTACTATGTGTCCTGCACTTCAACTATAGGTTGTTTATATTCCTACTTGTCCTGCAGGCGCCGGCCATCTCACCGCCTTTATTAAGAACTAGATGGAAGTCGACGGGAAGCCGTCGATGATGAGTATGCCTCCGCCTGTGCCCACCATCCATTGTTGCATATGTTAGTGCTACTCGGAGAGTGGAGGTTGTCCGAGGGGTTCTGTTCGGGAGAGGGGGTGTTTATGTTGCATCCGGCATAGGCATCAAATAGAAAATCCCTTGGGAGGGGTTACCTGAAGGCGGAAGGGTACTCGGGGGAGGGCCGGGGGTTGTCTGGTGGCCGCTAGCCCTCTATAGGATATGCATACGAAATTTGAAGTCCCTAGCTTCAGCCGTTCCGGAGATATGAAGGTTATTGCGGACAGAATCACTGACACGGAGAATCAGAGAACCAGAGACAGACAGAACAACAGACATCAGCACTGGATTGTATGTTGCCTCCGCCTATATAGGCAGGCAGAGGAATAAAGATTCCTAACTTTACCCTTAGCTTAGGATATAACACATTCGTGACTGTTCAACAAACGGTACAAGCAGCGACGTTTTTCTGGCAAGTCCCGACGATACACATTACACCTGCATCACTGCCCGCTTCGTAGGAATAGATGCCGTGCGATGAACTGGCGCTGTCCGCCGGCACGTGGAGCCAGATTTGGATTGGGCCAGTGCTCCTTCCCGCACTCCGACGATGAATGATAGCACCACTATAGCGATAAAAGCCGGTGTCGATTTTCGGTAGGCATCACCGTCGTTACTTATCGCTCGGCGAATCTGTATGTTGTCATTCACGTCGATCACGCAAGAAAGACTTTTAGTGACAATAACACCATGCGAAACTCTCAAACGAAACAACAAAATATGTGATGACACTGGCGTTTAAATGATGCAGATTCGACTAGTTTAGTGGTTTATTGATATGCTGTCTTAATCTTATTGCAAATGTCAACAGGCCCCTGTATTTTTGTCGTCCGTTTTCAGCTAACGACTCAACATCTAATTAATTTCTGTCTAAAAACAGCTAAGCCTACTCTCAGCTACGAGCCTATACGACACAGTGTACCACTTTGCTTTCCGCCAACCTGCTTCTTATCTCGCCATGCATTGCACTCGATCTGTCCGTCTGATGTGTGGTTTGAATCTGGAAGGTAAATCTGGATGAACGTTGTCCGTGACAACTTACAGTTTTGAGTTTAATAAGTGACTAATGTCACCATGTAGGCCTAAGTCACTAAATGTCTTTTATGCTGTCTGATGAAGTACGATGGACGCGTACGTCAGTTCGCGCGAATAATATCAACACTGTAGGCCTATATACATTGTGGCATGTAACGTTCTTTGAAGGTAATTAGGTCACGTAAGCTACTCCCGAAATAGGCCTACGTGGTGAAAGGTCTGTCACTGTCGACCTGCGGTTAGTTGTTAGTAATTACAGTCCAGTTATTGCAGTCGTTTCCTGTGCGTACATGTGCTGTAGTTTGCATTTTAGGCCGTGTCGATCGAATGCATGAGACACGGACTAGTACAACCGATGATCCCGTAGCGTGGTGTGTCAGTCAGTATGTACGTCACTCGCGTGAGCTGTGCAACAATGGTTGGGGTGCATGTTCTTGGGGCCCAAGGTGAGTGTGTTTGACGGGGATGCTAACCCCGTTACTGTTAGGAGAGGGAGTGGGTGAAACTGTTGCCCATTGGTCACTCCCAACCGACTTTGCACCGATTCAGCGTCGAATACGCCGTTGAGCGGCAGTAGGCCTAGGATTTTCTACTTCCAGTATTCGCCGACCATGACTCAAGGCAGCCAGTCTCAGTCAGTCGGGTCTATCGTTACTCAACTAATCACTCCGTCTGTCCAGGTGGTCATCAGCTTGCCATGCAGAGTCTGGACTCAAGTTCAAGGCTTCCATTGCCAGTCAGCTACGCGGCGCCGTTGTTGCAGCAACGTCGGCGCTACGACTGCTGGTTCTACCGTTCAGCCTACACGTATAAAGCTGCTGAAACTGAGTAGCCGGCAGTCAGCGCCGCTAGAAGCGCTGCCGATTGATAGGCCTCCGTCTGCTTTCGTACCTCCAGCCGTCGACAAGTGTCCGCATTCAGTTGCTGATCGTTATTAACAGTCGACCGTGGACTACTTACTAACCGCTGGAGGTGGGTCGTGTATGTGCGACTGGCTTTCGACCAACAAGCGCCGCTGGGACCTTGAACAGCGGCACGCGTTTTTTCTACCTCCTGTCTTCGTGAGAATGATGCTGCATCAACGAATATTTATGCCGTCGACAACACCCACGCTGATTTCGGGCGTCTAAGCGTAGTGCGTACTGCGTTCACGGTTTTATCGCGCAGTCTAAGTTGCGAGGTTTTATCAGAAGCACGACAACCTTTATATACTACCCGAAAGTTGAAATCTGTGTATTAAGAATACGCCGATTGACGATATAGGCCTACTGCATGAACAGTAAGCGACGGCTCACGAAACTGTGGTAAGTGACTTAGTGCGCGTAAACATTTACGGAAGTTTATTGTTGGTTTGTTATTTTTAAGCCACATCGAATGCATGAGATGTTGACTACTGCTACCGATTTTCCCGTGGCGTGTTATGTCTGTCAGTCTGTCTGTCTGTAACGTGCTATGTGCCCTGCGAAAACGGCTGAGCGGATCGACGTCCTGTTTGGGCTGGAGAATTGTGGACCGGAGCCTCCTAAAGCACATTGCATTAGAGGGGATCCAGATCACTTCACGGCATTGGAAGAGGGATTCGATGTGGCCTTCGCCAAATTACTTTGGCCAATTGTTTAGCCTATCTGAACGCATATTTTATATGAACTTCCCTACTGTAAGCCTACGTTCGTCTATGGTGTTGTTATTTCAGAATCTTCATTCTCATCGAGTATATATTAAGTCTGCGCGCAAGATATCTGAAGTCAGAGTAACTGTCATTGTGCGCGAGATGTATAAATGACAGTCGCGGATACAACAACTTGGAAAGTAGGGACATAGCGTTTTGCTACATACAACGCGTAACTAATAAGTTTTACTAACATACTTATGTTTACGTCTAGCTGCCTCGGATCCGCCACTGTACATACTAATTACCAATGACAAGCGGCGTTTCACAGGACTGGTAGCGAGCGTACCTACCTGCTTGCATTACAGCGTCAGTAATTCGTGTGTAATTGACGCACCAGTGACGTGGGTTGGTGATTGGTGAAACAAGTGCGCGTTCATCGGTGATGCTCGCGTGGCTAGCTGCATGTGCACAGCATCTCACGTGACACAGATCTACGGAAGCTGCCCTCCGGCGTACATCGCTTTGCATTTATGGCTACTTGGTTTTGTGGCGATTGGCAAAGTCTAGGCCTTCCTTGTTTTATGCTTAATCCATTGTACAGTATATAAGCCCTGTCATGGGTCGTCAGTTTCCAGTTCTTGTATTTATGGCTGTCCAGTTCGCACTTACTTCGTTTGTGTTATGGCCTCGTTAAGTTGTTTGGGTGACTCGGTGGCGCAGTGGTTAGCGTCATGATTCACGACGCAAGAGGTCATGAGGTCGACTCTGGGCGCCTGTGCTTCAGGTAGCAGCTGTGGGCTAGCTGCGTACGCCTACTTGCCCAGTGCGGTATGACCGTTTGAATTTCTAACATCTGCGGTATACAGCCTGTATGTCACGTAGCAACGTAGTCATGACAGTCCTGGGCATATTGTTTGTTCCCTGTTGTGATGTTTAGTCCAACTCAGCCTGTCATCCCTCCTGGATCGGTAAATGAGGAACATGTTCGGCTGGAAAGGCAAAGGCAGGTATAGTTCATTCTATTCGTGTGATTCTTTGACAACGCGTGCCATACCTAAGCGCTTCTGCGATAATTTAAAAAAATTATCAGTTAGTGTTCAACATAGTGCAATAAAAAATCTCAGTCAGTAGGTAAGTTAGTTTGTTATACCGCGTGTACGTCGCATATCGTCTTACAGACGGCGAATTCTAGACGCGGATGTGATCGGTGGCTGTAGGTAATTTGGTATAAGATACTACTGTAGATACTTCCTTAGACTTAGACCCTCCTGCTCCTCCTGGAGTACTGGGCGACTAGGCTTTTCCACTGACTCCGGTCACTGGCCACTCTGCGAACACCACTCGAGCTGACTCTCATCTTCTGTAAATCTTCCTATAATGTCTGTCGCCATGTCTTATTTGGACGTCCTCTTGCCTCTATCAGATACCCACTTTATAGCCGCGCTTGCCAGTCTATCAGGTTGTAGCCGTAGTATATGCCCTGTCAGTGTTAGTCTTTTTACTTTGACAATATTCGATAAGTCCTACATTCCAGCCATCTTCAACTCGTCATTGGTAACGTGATCTCGCCATGAAATGCCAAATATGGTACGCAAGTATCTTCGGTAGAAAACGTCCAACATGTGTGAAATTTTTTGACGTTTCCTTCCACGTATAAGCAGCATAGATTGCCGCTGAAATCACGACTGATTTGTACAGATGGATGTAACTTGGTGGACGTGTTGATTGTATTTCTGGTCCAGACTGCATAGGCGCAATCGCTGATAAACTGATGCTGCTTTACCCAGCCTGGCTCGTGTGTCGACCTCTGCATCACCTATCCGAGAGATATAACTTGCAAGATATGAAAAGTTATCAACTACTGTAGATAGGTCGTTAGTAATTTCCTTTCCCGTTGCCGATGGACCCGTACTGTTGCAGCCGTGTGTCAGAAAACGCCATTACCGGATTCTTCGGTGGCTTAAGGATGATTCTGCCACATTTCGTTTGTATTCGTGCTTCGGGGTATGTACATGTAGTATAGGCGTTATATGGCAGTAGTTTGTGCTTACTTATGACTGTTATGACTCATGACCCTTATGGGGGTTGGGTATATTGGGGGGAGAG
>Ga0126335_1000747_pt1 | contig 16613 bp, 7 predicted proteins | sample OlaspJWI45metaG_FD_108409 | JGI IMG/M metagenome (GOLD analysis project Ga0126335, IMG submission 108409) | Marine gutless worms symbiont microbial communities from Oahu, Hawaii - Olavius sp. 1 OAHU.JWI-45 metaG | ecosystem: Host-associated > Annelida > Digestive system > Unclassified | place... | reverse complement strand
CGAGTACCAGCTTCGGCTGGGGTAAAGGCGGGAAAGTCACCTCTGCCGGGTGGCAGGTAACACTGTGTGATCCCATATGGTAAGTGATTTCCTGTAGCGGTGTGGTGAAGTTTCACAAACTGCCATACTCTTACCTTTACCTTTACATAACACGACATTTTAGAGATGGTCTTCCCACATAATTAACTGCACCAATACTGAAACCATAACCAAACTAAAAAATCACACATGTACAAAAAACGCAAACAAGAGGCCAAAGTCATTTGGCAAAAGCTGCACCGAATGACCCCCACACACAATGCATGTGCTTCCGACTTGAGTCGCATGACAGACAGATTGACTGACGAACAGACAGACACCGCAAACATCGGTAACAATAGTCTGCATCTCATGCATTTGATGCAGCCTAAAAACGTGACGCAATACTTATTATACGATAAGACGACATGAGTTGTAATCTATGACAACTGAACAACAGTTAGCCCCAATGTACGGGGTGCAAGAGTTAACCTGTCCTGACAGTCCAATCACAAGAGACTATGCCTACAATCACATTACATCACAGAGCAGGCGTACTCTACATGAGAAGCAGTGCCAATGCCGAGTGCAAACCAGACTGTCTTATCACCAGACATGACATTAACAAACTGTAAAGCAAAGCAGCTAACAGCAGCAAAAACTAAATTTTTCACCAATTTTTTGTAAGCAAAAAAGTGAAAAAATCTATCAAAGTAAAACAAAAATGATAAAACATGAAAAAATCTGCAAACTGTGCATTAGCACTCGCATTATTGATACTCCTACCATTTATATAGCCATTAACCAGGCTACTTTTGCAGCATCACTCTGGGTTAGACTAATTCACGAGTAATCCTGCAAAACCTAGAGGTTCCAAAATAGAATCTTTAAAAATACATATCAGCAGCAAAAGCTTTCACGTGCCACACGACCAGCACCAAAGCACTGGACAATAACACACAACCACGTAGAATTGTGCATATTCACTAAAATACAGAACTTCATGCTTAGGCCTTCATGTAGTTAGCAAATAATACTTTACATAATTCACTGGGCTGTTGCAATTTACCAGAATGAATCAACTCATCATAAGCAATACTGAAGCTTGAGAAGAAACCTTCTTGACGTTTTCCATGGCAGTGGCGACGTGATCAACGTCTTCTTCACATTTGGCAAGTTCCATATGCATCATGCAACGCAACTGCAATTGCAGGCTGACACCACATGGAAACACAACAATGAAGTATCACAAATGACCTTATTTTGATGATCTTTGACACAGTCAAAAACTCATCTTCCCTCACTACATTTAAAACTTGACTTAAATCTCACCTCTTTAACCTGGTCAATAAATACTAAACACGACTGCCTTCTCTCCACCTGGTGACTGTCCGCACGTCGGATTCGATTTTTTTGACCATACACGCAATATAAGTTCTCATAATATTATTATTGTTTGTTTAAACCCTCGGTAGGAGCTCCTAAGGGCAAACTAAAAGATGTGAATAGCTAAACAATTGTGGGTATGACATTCAGTCCGCGCAGTCAACAGTTGGCAGAGTCATACAACAGAATGGCATTGAAGTGCTGTGCTAACACAGAAATGCATTGGAAAAGGAAACTGGCCTCCCTAAACTCCCCAGTGTTTAGAGAGATCTTCCGGCCAATCTCATTTAACAAGGTGTCGGCAGAGGTATTGAAAACACCTAGTGTTGTTATTATTGTTATTATTATGACTACCACGAATTTGTGAAACAAACATTTTCAAAACACACTAAGTTTAATTAACTAAGCTGTCTCCGTTTAACAATTTTCCTCATTTCCGAAAACATTTTTCCAGGCAACCGACAAAACCAGCACTGACCACCGAACAGCAACTGAAGAACAATTTCTGGTAACAGCAATACAAATAAGTGGCCAAAGTAATTCAGCGAAGGCTACACCGACTGACCACACACAGAGAAACAGTCTCAAGTCGGCTTCACCATGTGGTGTCATTCAGTGCATTCGTGACAGACAGACGGACAGACACAGCACATCAATAGTCATAGTCTCCAAGATATGACCCATTTACAGTCAAATAGCGTTTTTATGGACCACCATGTATACAGTCAACATGCAGTTTATCAGTTCTTCAAGCCGGCTGCATTTTACCCATCTAAACATTTACTTCACTTCACATCACCTGTCTATGTTGTCCAGAGCATTGGCAGCAATCGTCATTGGCCGGTGTACAAGCCGCCGTAAGTTTGGCTGTAGCAGAGGAAGACACATATTCCACAAAGTTGCACAGCCGGCTTGCACTACACCATCTTTGTTCATTGTACCCAGCCGCTCAGCAGTCTTTATAGTTTCAGAGCATTGCTCTATCAGCCGCACTCGATACTACGATACAAAATGTCAAAAACACACACGAGGTGTACAACATTCATATGAATATTATTAATCCAATCCAATAGTAGCATGCATCACTATCGGCACATAGTGCCATACGAAGCCATCAGCCCCAGACAGATCGACATTCTGAGCTGCATCTCTAGTCTCATGCAGCGTTAGGCCCATCAATGTCATCTTGGATGTTCTTCATCCAGGTGGTATGACACCCCCAGCTGGTCATCTCCAGTTGTGCGAAAAAGGCTCAAAGATGATTTGCTTAGCAAATACAAGACATGTATACTGTATGATATGGTAACAAATACTTTACAACATAAAACATATATTCATTAATCATTATATTTAGCATACATGAAATCTCAGTTACAGTTACATTTCACAACCTATGACTAGATTCAGCTCTTGAATTAAAGTAAGTAAATCCCGACAGCCACAAAGCTACTGTGTCTTTCTTTCTGAGCTTTTCTTTCATTTTAGGCTGTAAGAACTGCTACAAAAACATAAACGACTTACTTATTTACTTAATAATTTATTCACTTACAGTAGTAGTAGCATGCACACAAATGTGTCATAAGCAAGAATGAAATAAACTCTTGTGTCGACTTACATCAACGGCTGATTTGTGGTAGTAGACTGCAGGACTTTGTTCATTGGCAAGAGTTAGTTCACACTGTAGAAACTCCAGTTCACACATGAAACTTTCCTCCTAATATGCATGATGTACACAATGTCTACAAGCAGCTCTAACTATTTCACTCCTACACATGTTGTGACAATCACAGGCGTATGCAGAGGGAGTGACAGGAGTGTCAGAAAACACCCTCAGCTGAGGTAAGTCAGGTTTTGACTGATTTACTGTAAAACATGCACTTCAGAATACTCAAAATAACTGCCACCAGTGACTTTCTGACAGCTCTAGAGTACACCAAATTCGTTTTCGGCCGGGAATCCACCCTGAACCCCGCTGGGAGAGCTCACAGAGCTTCCCCAAACCCTCTAGCTGGTTAAAGGTGGATCTTACTTCTATGGGGAAAGAAGGGAAGGGAACAAAATGGAAAAGGGGAGAGGAGAAAAGGGAGATGGAAGAAAAGGGGAAGAAAGTAGAAACACCCCTCTATTAATTTCTGTGTATGCCCCCTGGTGGCAACTGGTTATGAAAATCAGGTGTTGTAGCATTACATCACTGCGATGGGTCTACTATAGAGAATTGCAAGTAAGGCCAAAAAGAGGAAATTACATGTAACATTAACGCTGCATAATGGACTGCATTAACCTTGCACAGCAACTGACAAAATTAAGCATGGTTAACGTATGAAATACCAGTAAAATATAATACTTTATTTCACTTTATTTCCACCGTCACTCCATTCTCGTCAACTGTTTCCAGATATCACATTCTGACTGTTTCTGTTTTCACAACACTTTGTCAATTTAGTCTAACTAGTGATAGCTCAGCTATTAATGCCAGTTCAGAAATCCAAGAACAGAATATGCGTTGCTCCACATTCGATCACCGTGCCATCAACCACGTGCATGGAAGAGTCTGTCCAACTCAATACACAAACTACCATCTCTTAGTACCTTCAAGAAACATTTGAATTCTCACCTGTTGAAGATTTCACTAGCGCAACACAACAATTCTGATGTGAAGCGCACTAGAGGCAGCTTGTGTTGCTTACTGCACTACTTAAATTATCTACTTTACTTACTTATTTAATAGGGAGTTCTATACTCACACAGAATTCAGCTGACTTCTGTGACTCAAGGCTCTTAATGCACTTCAGTCCAAGCTTTGGAAAATTCTGTTCCGCACATAATCGGCCGAGCTCCAACAGCAAATATGAACTGACACATGCAGGCATGCTAATGGTGACTCAGTGACGAATCAAACATAGCATGCAGCACCACTATGAGTGACTACGATATGATTTTAAAGTTGTATCTTTTCTACTGTTTGACAAATTTGAACTTCTGACTTTCCAAGGTAGTATGGCAACATCAATCAATCACAGAACTGGTATAACGGCGCCATAGTTCATCAGTTGAATTGATGAGTTGAAGGCGCCGGAGGTGAGCCATGCGATCAGTCAAGGTTAAACAGATGGGTCTTTAAAATATGTTAGAATTGTCCAGTGATTTTCTGACTTACCCAGGGCATAGTGGTAGACCTGCAGCAAATTTCATGCTCGATCCAGCAGTAAACGAATTCTGAAAATTGGTTAATGTTCAACAAAGCTAATGCTAACAACAGGCGTGTCCAATTTTTCTTTTTGGGAGGAGGCTGCACATGGTGTAGTGGACAAAGCCATCAGCTTCCAGAGCGATTGATTCTGAGCTGCAGCTCTCGCATCGTGCAGCCACAGGCCCACTGAAGTTAAATCATCTTAGCTTGTTTACTGGAATCAGTCAGTGCTAGCACATCAAAACGTCAACATTCTACATACATTATTATAGGTTTGTATTACCCTATCTGGCTATATTCCTGTCTTATGGACTTCTTGTGCAGTTTTTTTGCAATGGTGCCTGCATCTGCTGCTACGATTACCATCTGTGATGATGCATGAATCATTTTCCAACATGTCAGACCGGCCCGTATTGGGCGCCTCCCCCAATTTATGCTGCCAAATATTGGTCACATAATCAGGACTATTATTTAAAAAGAAACTTAAAACCCCAAAAGTCCAATGTTAGGTTTTTTAAATTCTGTTATTTTTTGTTATATATTTATTTGTTGCAATTTTTGTTACGTAATTTAATAAAAGTAATATTCAGATTTGCACTGTAATTGTACAATTCTTCTCTCACTTGAATTATCTTAGTATTTTACACAGATAACTGTAGAACGTTCTCTGATATCTCTGGCATCAATTCGTCCTCAAAACATAAAAATGTAAAAAAAACCTGAAAACCTAAAACTTTTTCTCAAAAACCTAGGTTTTTCCAGCCCTGGATTCACATGTTGTGTAGTACCATGAAATCAATTGTTTGTCCTGGTTCTTGTCGATTGATTGTGTCAATGACAGCTGGCTCAGAGACGAACGGCGCTTGCTAAGTTCAGACAAAATCTTCTTTATTTCTTCTTCCACTCTGCCAGATTCTTTCATTTCTCCAGACAACAACTTCCTGTTTGATCCACATGTTTACACTGCTTGATTACTGCTAGTACTGTTGTTAGGCGGCATTAAATGCACGCGATGTGGACTACTGCGACTGATGATCCTGGGTGTCTGTCCATTTGTCAGTATGTCTGTCACACACAGGTTTGCTGTACAAAAACGGCTGAATGGATCGAGGTCCTGCTTGGAATGGAGACTGCTGGGGAGCCAAGGAACATTTTACTAGATGCAAGTCCCAATATGCTCCACAGATTTGATGCGGCCTTCACCAAATTACTTTGGCCACTACTTGTTGTTGTTGCTGCTGCTCCTACTGCTACTGGAGTTGTTGTTTAACTGGCCAACTTTCTGGATTTACTCCAGTTTACAAAGTGACTCTGCAACAACATCCAAAAATCAGTGCAAGTTCTGCAAAGGGCAACTTAATCAGGGCAACCCTTCGACAGTAACATGAATCCCTCTATGTGCACAAAATGTGTCTAATATGTAAACATATGTTTCAAGAGTAGCGTGTATATTATTATTACTGTGATACTTGTTCAAAATATAATCATAAAATTCTGTAACAGACTTTGTTTCATAGCCTGTCATCATGGAACAAATAGTACAGCTTTAACAGATCTATAACATGAATACTGTAACCAAATTAATTCATAATAGCAAAACATAAAAATTCTGCCTGCAACAATAACTGAGAGATAAAGGAACTTAAGAAAGAAAAAAAAACTTGATAATGACAACATACTGTTCGAGGACGCAGATGCGCAAAAAGGAACTAAGATCTTTGGACGACTTGACATCAGCCTGCAACTTGCTTGCATCACATAGTTTACGACTCACCTGTCAGCAATGCATCAGTAAGTAAGTAAACTGGTGTTTGCATAGCAGTCTTTACAGTGTAGACTTTAATGGAGGTGCCATGCTAGTGTTTCACAAGCTCTGCAGAATAGCACCGTCTTCAACAGTACACAGAACTGAGTCAGTGTCCGTGATGGGTCACTAACTGACAGCAGCACTGAGTAGCTGTGAGTTCCACAGGGTCATTGGACCAGAAACAGCAAAACTTCTTTGATCGTATCTTGTCATTCTGGAGATAGTTACTGCAAGCAATATGCATATCATCATGTCAGCTAGACATTCTAGCTGTAAAACAGGAAAAATAATTATCAATTGTTCTAAACTACTGAATAAAATTTTTTTAAACCTGCAAAACTCAAACTTACAATCAAGCTAAACATCTGCTTGTAGTACTGTGGAGCATTCTTCTGCACATATTGCAGTGCACTGACAGCATTCTCATGTACCTTCTCATGACTGCCGACATAGCATTCCAATAATGCTCTAAAACACAACATTATCTACACAACATGAAAAACTGTTAGCAAACAGTATTCAGACAAATAAAAAGTTTACTAGTCTGTAGCAGGCCCAATATCTTCAACCCATAAATATTCACAACGTACATCTTAAGCTCCGCCCGCCAACTATGATCCGGGTCGTTGACGTTGTCGAGGGCCTGAACAACTTGCTGAAGACTGGGGATGAGTTGACGTTTGTAGTTGAGCTTCAGCAACGGTCGACTGAACTGCCAGAAGATGACGGATGCATTGAACACCAAATAATGACATCTAATAAACAGCAATGACCGTCACATCAGGATGCCATCTTGATTATATGAATTTAAAAATAGTTAATTAATTCAATGCAATAAAGCTGTGTTACATTACCGATGCATCAAAACTGAGTTTTTATACATAAAATGCAGTATACAATGTCTGCATTGACAGAATTGGAACTGATGCTTAAAATATACAACATTTTCAAAGGCCAACATATATAAAATGTTATGTGATATACAAGAACACTTTTACATTACATTTTTAATTAGGCACACAAGTTAAGTTTATACATGAAACAAATATGTCAGTACAAGGCAACAAATGTGTTATATATATCTTTCTTTCACCAAATCATGGTAGCAAACATAATATATAACAAAACAAGCAAACAAAAAAAAGAAAAAACTTAACTACACTTTCAAGTAGAAAGCTGTAAATTTACTCGCGAGTAGCAAAGATGAAAACAAACTGCTCAGAACTCATATTTTTAAAGCCTAAGTTTCGACTTAACCCAGTTTTTTAACATCCACAATTTGTAGAAAGCCACTTACAAAAACAATTTGCAATTGATAACGTTATGACATAATGATAAGGAAAATAAGAGATACCTTTCTTTGTCTTTTGCAATACTAATTGCTGTCAGTATGCAGCCAATAGGCCTCTCAAACTGATCCTGAAAATATGCACGAAAATCTAAGTTAGTTAATGGATAAATAAGAACTTAATGTCCCACAAAGAAGCCTATTTAGGTGCTGGCAAACAATAACACAAAACCAGTACCTGGAAGCGAAAAATGACTGTACAAGGACAATGACCTTAGTTAAGAAAAACATGCAAAAATTTAAACCTAAACCAACCTAAACTTTTAGAGAATAGTTTTCCTTGAAAAATGTAAAAATGTGAGGGTAATACTGTAGGTCTCTTGACTATGCCAGTGGCATATGCTCAGTTTCTGTACAGAATCATTTTAATAACATCACCTGGAAGTCCCTGTCAGAACTCTAAGAAAAGCTTTTCGGAATGTCATAGCATTCGATGCCATAGCATGTGAGATGTTTCATATTTTCATATGTTTACTGGCATAAAGTATCATATACAATTCTTGATGCACAGTAAAAAAAGAAAGTAAAAACACTTATACCTGACTCACACAAACAAACAAACAAGTGAAAGTGACCATATTTTTACAAGCTGAAGCCTTTCTGATGCCCAACCAACAGTGCTGAACTACAAAGTGCTGAAGGCAACTTGGTATGCATTCTACATTTCTACTGTTACTACTAAGTAAACACGCCATAACACTGACCATGCTCTCTGCAGCCTTTGGAATGGTGAGCAATGCCTGACACAGATATGCTCGGCAGAGGTACTGATCCGAGGGAGGCGTCGTGGCAAAATACATGTGCAAGCATGACCATGCAATCTCCATTTCACCACACTGCAATGGACACAATTTTTTCCAGATCCGGATTTTACTTTTCGGCTCTTGTTGATACATTTTAGCAATACACTATGTATTCAAATATTCAAAATATATGCCAAATCTTTAGTGATATAAAACTCCTTTTTTACAATTTCATGTGCTGTTCCATTCTATACAGCATTACACATGCTGGTGTAAATGCACATATAAAACAGAAGTATTATGTGCACATTTTGCAGTTATCAGATAAATATTGTCTATAATTTATGCTGTACACAATGCTAAAATCAAAGCCATTCCACCACAACAATTCGAAGATTACTGACAAAACACAACTACAGGATATCATTGTTAAGTACATTTTTGACATGTATTTAAATCTTTAAAAGCTTTGCTAATACATGCTGAAATTTTGTTAACTAAAAATAGCACTACAAATAAAAACTGCAAATAAAGAAAAAAGGAAGATGTGTACATACCTCACATGCGGCCTCAGCACAGAGAATCATGTTTTCACCACTAAATGCCTTTGATCCATCTGCACTGCTCTCAGCCTTATCAACACCAGAGCTTATTGTCTTCAGTATTTGCTGCAGATAAGCACGTCGCTGACTGGGAACTGAATACATAATACAATGTAACTATGTAAGACAAATTACGGTAGATGAGACCCTCTCAAATAAGGCTCTGGTGGATACTGCCTACCCTTTTGCAGTACTCATCCCAATAATGAGCCACCAATAAGCTTGTGTCACTCTTACAGATGGTAATCACACTTCTTCTAAAGCCTGTCATTTCCTTCAGTTTCACAACGGCTGCAAATAATACAGGTCGTAAACTAAAAGAAGATGGGATGCTAAGACAGCCCAAGCTGTAATTAGATGGATGGCGCGTGTCACGTCGTCTGTCCCATCACATTTGCAATGAATGAGCAATGACGGGAGAGTTTGGCATGTCCATCATATGACAGACATGACCTGTCTGTAGCCTCAAACAGCAGTGAAACGTTCGTTTAAGAAAAAAAACATCAACAGTTCAAAAATGTAAGTGGACCCTGGTAGGAAGGGATCGTGATGGTTGCTCATTCCATTGTAAACACAATGGGACAGACACCGAGGCAGTGAACACCTGCATGTCAACTTATTTATAATAATAATAATAACAGTTTATTTCCTTTTGCAGCACAAATGCTGCATTGCACACAGAAGAATGAACCAGTAGGCATACTGCAACAAAATAAATACAAATTAATGTCATAATATACGGTTAGCCAACTGTCTACAGATGGCCTGCATATGGCACAGAATAATGACGCTAAATGGCACAGTGCCGTACAACATATGTTGCCATTCTGTACACAAATGCTGTTTTGTTATGTGTGCTTGGAAAATTGGGCAGAAAATGTGAATAATTTAAGTGTAATGACTGAGTTTCAGTTAATATAAGAACTAAGAAAAAGATGTTTCGATCGTAGTGACACGATGTCACTCATAGCGTGAAGAAATGCGATCTAGTTGATGAAGATAAAATTGACGGCCAGTATTTTCTATGTGTAGTAAGCTCATACATGGCCGCCATCTGCCAAATTAGATTTTCAAATGAATCATATTTAAACCATTCCGCACACTTGGGGAGCCCATTGTCTACATACCCACAAATTTTGTGAAAACATTTTGATCTGGAGCATAGAGATGAAAAAAACCTTGTTTTTTTTGAACCGTGCTTTTTTACTGTTTTAAAACAGTTTTTTGTTTTTTTTGTGTGTTTTTTTGGAGGCCATTACTGTGTCAACATTCAACACTTGTTTTGACCATTTAAATATGATTGACGCAATAAATTATCCTATGGATGAGTAATTAATGTATTAAAATAATTCAGCACATAGCAACTGATGAAATGAAAGTGAGTGATTTATTATCTAGTGATGACAGTGTGCTGAGAAATCTTTGGCCCCATGCGGGCCCCGGGACCTGTAAAATAGGCCCTATCCATTTATGATCCTACACAATTTCAAGAAAATTGCTCAACATGTGGCTGAGTTATATGCAATTCAACTTTTTCTATACCTACCTTAAAACCAACATTGCCAACGGCACAACAACACATGCAAGCCATCTATATAACATTGCTAAAAAGTGGCCAAAGTAATTTGGCAAAGGCCACATAAAACCCCCTCTCCCTCATCATGGGGAGGGGTTGGGAATCTTATCTAATAGAATATTTCCTATGTCCCCAAGAGACTACACCCCAAGCAAGACGTCGATCCACCCAGCCACTTCAGCACAGCCCACCCACATGACAATTAGGATGAAAGACGATCGCACCAGCCTGTATGCCATGTACTCAATGTGGCCTAAAATTAGTTGAAATTTGTTGACTATAGTAATAAGATGAGATTCCTTTAGGAGACTGTGGCTATGAAAGGCAGGAAAGATTTATGGAATCTATTTAATTTCTCAGCCTACGGATAGTTTCACAGTCACGTCGTTCGGGTAATAGGTGATGGAGTAGAGCACATGCAGTCCCAGAGTCCCAGCATCTTTTAGTATGGCCATTTCAGTGCAGTGCATAAGAACTTGCTGAACATCACTGTGCAGAAACATGACCTACTGAGTGTCTTCGAACTTTCACAGCAATCAAACATGTAATGCGAAGCTAAAGAAAAAAGCGGGTCAGACTAAAATATGCCAAGATGCCGGGACAGTTAACTGCCTTACTAAGAAAACCAAGTTCTGCACAAAGTGAGACCGAGATGCTCTGTAGCTCCACAGATATTAGAACACCAGGATGCTGCTGCAAGCAGCATTGGCACTATAGAAAAGCTTTAAGTCGGTCTCCATTGTAACATGGAAATTCATTTATGTGCCCTTTGCACTAAATTGCTAATATGCTAATATGCATTGAAAAAAGTTATATGATTAAATCTCCAACAACTCAAAACTCAATGTTCACTTGCATGATATACTTAAATTAGCTGGAATAGTTTCATTGATAATTTAGATTAATAATGCACAATTTGTACAAAATATGTTCTATGTAATGTGGAGGACATAGAGAATATGGCCTGTGCCTTCGTCTAAACTTCTTTTGCTTTGCTTTGCTTTTGCTTTGTCAGCAGATTACAAACGGTACACAGAAAAAACTAACACTAATTATGATATAGACGGACGACAGTCTCAGTATAGAGCTCGGTCCCCTTAGTATGGCAACTAACTGTCCCGGCATATCTTAGTCGAACCGGAAAAAAAACAGATTACCAAAGCATTTGAACTGATATGGAGAGTTAAGCTCTACGCAATCTTATGCAACTTCAGCTCAGAGTTTAAAGAATGCTACTCACTTTTGTTTTCCCGTGCTCTTGTAATCATAGTTCTTACATTGACATCCATATTAGTAAGACTGCACGGTGCACACACAGTTACAGCAGTATCCTACAGGTAAATTCATGCAATGGAACACGGTGCGTAAAACAAATGCTCGACACGAGATAGCACTAAACTACTGTACAGTGTACACAACTTATTATTTTTCTTCTTCTGTATTCATAACACGACTTCACGAACAAATTAAAACTAACGCCCACCATGTTGCCATAGAGACACTGGATAGTTAATAGGGCTGCCACCATCGCGTAATTTTGGGATCGAATACTCGTTGAATCTGATCAAGTACTCGAGTACTCGACGACTTCGAAGTAGTCAAATATCTAAACTTGGCGATTTTGTGCAGGGTTCTGTATGGCAATAACGTTTCAATTTAGCTACGTTGCATGTAAAAACAAGTTTGCTTACATTAGAACATAGATAGAACGGAAGAAGGACAACAACAGGACCATGATTGAGAAAGTCCAGCAACGGTTTACAAGACTATTTTCTGGGCTCAAATCTATAAATTATAAAGCCATATTGTAGACGCTGCATTTATGGTCGGTGGAGGAAAGACGTCATAGAGCCGATCTCATATCCAACTGTTTAAAATGATATATGGATTCACTGACGTTCCAGTTTCAGTATTCTTCGAATTAGATGCAGATAAACGCACAAGCTGTCACAGTATGAAACTCTCCAAGCCCCATTGCCGTACCGATATCGGACTACATTTTCTTTCGTCACGAGTTATCCACCGCTGGAACAGTTTGTCTCAAACGACCGTCGATGCAATGCACCATCAGTCAACGCCTTAAAGAGACACCTAGAATCCTTACATCAGAATAAGATGAGTTTCTTTATGGACACTTGGTCCGCATAACCCTAACTGGCTGCTGGCTACTTATGTCACAATCTGACGTACGATGATGACGTTTGACTTGGAGCAGCTATACCCGGTAAGCTACTCGGTGAGAGTGTAGAACACATTTGCAAAAAAAACAGAAAAAATGTAATTCTGCGCCTGCTACAAAAACAAATTATTGTACTTTGCATTCATTGCATCAAACTCGTCTTGCGTTACTGGCCTGAGTGGCCTCCAGCTTATTCGCTGTCACTACCAGTGCCAGACAGTGTAGTTACTCACTGACACAAGGGAGGCACATACATTGCATTGGGAAGTTGGCAGACAGAACTTTGCACTGTTTGCAGTCGAATATCTTTTATCTTTCGTAATTTTGTACTTTATAATTTGGTGTATTTTTGTGTGGATCTATTTTTAACTGGTGTTATGTCTACTATTATTGCCATGAGTTGCGCTTGTCAACGTTATAGTAAACGAAGATGTGATGATGATGATGATGATGATGATGATGCCGGAGCCAAGGTTTAGAAAAGTGAAGACTGTCGACTGCCGACGCCGATGAACAGTCGGACCGACGGGCAGATGCTGAAAAAATGTCAGTATGCAATAGAAATGTTACATACTGAAATTTTTGCGTAAACATTCAGCTCTTCTCTGTAGTAACAAATTAATATTCATGGCCGGTGATTCGTCGGTGGAGAATATTTTCGGCCCTTTTTTGTTTTAATAAGTTATATTATGGAAGATATCAAAGGCACCACAACTATGACATGGGAAGAGTTAGAAGAATGTGGTGTAAGTAGGAAATGAATTGGATGGGTGCCATTTCTTGTTTTCCTAGTTCGTCTTTCTATTTTGTTTTATTTTGTTTATTTTATTAATGACTTACCAGAGGTATGTAAGCAGTTTATTAACGTCTAGCTATTTGAAGACGACGCTAAGCTGTATAAGCATTTAATTACTGACGATGACCATCAGGTACTCCAAAAGGGTTTGAATACTTTTCAAGAATGGTCAGACAGGTGGTTGTTACGGTTAAATATAAATAAATGTAAGATAGCTTTTTATTGAAGAGATGTTAATTATGAGTACAAATATTATTATCTTTCATCTACTGCTCTGGAAGTGTTGATGTAATAAAAGACCTGGGTGTGGTATTCGACTCAGAATTAAGTTTTGTTTCTCATTGTAAAGAGAAGAGCATACTCCATGTTTGGTTTGATTAAGAAAAATTTTATATATTTAACAGAGGTGGCGTTTATTACACTATATAAAAGCTTAGTTAGATCTCATTTGGAATGTGCCAACTCAGTGTGGAATCCACATAGACAAGGTCTAATAAAAGATCTAGAAAAGGTCTAGATGAGAGCAGCTAAGTTGGTCTTAACTATTAAGCATTTAACGTATATGAAATTGCCAACATTGAAATACAGGCATTTAAGAGGTGATATGATTGAAGTTTTTAAAAATATTAACTGGCAAATATGACACTAATGTTACTTTCAGTTTTGAATAAACATCAAGATTGTAGAACTAGGGGGCATAATTTAAAGCTAGTCAACCATAAATGTCATTATGATTTAAGGAAATATTTCTTCTGTACATGAATAATAGATACCTGGAACAGTTTGCCAGAATCTGTCATCTCTGCTAGTACTACTGACTCCTTTAAGAATAAGCTAGACAAGTTCTGGAGCAATCAAGATCTTCTTTATAACTACAAGGCTGAATTAACCGGAATAGGTAATAGAAGTTTCATTAATAATTTAGATTGATATTGTACAATTTGTACAAAATATGTTCTGTATAATTTGGAGGGCATAGGGGCTACGGCCTGCGCCTTCGTCTAAACTTCTTCTGCTTTGCTTTGCTTTGCTTTGCTTTGCTTTCATTATTGCTCACTCTACCTGTCAGAGACTCATAGTAAAATGGGCTCTCGTGTGGAAATTATCTGTAGATTTTGTGATTTGTGTTGGGTAAGGGTTATCATTTTTATCTGCATCCATGTATGTACTTTATCCGTTACAAAATTTGCACATCTGCATTTTTGCCCATGGTTAACTTAGTGTTTGTATTATGATTAGTTTATGGAAGTGGTTATTTGCACTTAGGCAAGTGCGAATAGCCTCAACATTATTCGCACTTTCGGCACACTGTTTTCACGTGCGTAGTGACCTTACACACTGTTTTGCACGGCTCACTATGAATGAGTGATTAGCAGCATAACAGCGTGATATAGCAACTTCCAGCATGTTTGATGATGTTTTAGTCAATTTTGTACCAATTACATTGCACACCACACCACAAGGAAATATTCACTTTATGTTATAACTGAGCCACATCGAAAATTGCAAGACCAGCTTCCGATTTCTGCATGAATGCTGAAAGCTGGGTGATTAGTCTGGAGGCTGACCGCGGTAGCGGTCGTCAATGAAGTCGCTGTTTCAGCGACTTCATTGGTTGGTGTGAATAGCGTTCAGCCTATTTGCACTTACGTAAGTGCGATTAATTTGGTGCTCCTGGAGTTTCACTACCTCGCATGGAAATCCAGTACCTACGCACTCTAAACTTACAGCAGCGTAATCTTAAACCTTATTCCTAAACCTGTAGCTTACTTTCCGTGTGAGGTAGCGAAACTCCAGGAGCACTGTTTATTTGAGTTATGTTACAGTGAAACGTTAGTAGGTGTTGAGAATGAAACTGGTTGTAAAAAATTGTTGACCTAAAGTCAAGATTAAGGTGACGTAAGTGCCGAGACACAACAAGGGCGCCTAACAATGTTAGTTAAAAGCGTGGTTTGGTTGTATAAAAATGTCTTGAGTTGACGTTTAAAGGCTGCGACAGAATGAACACAGCGAAGCGGTGGTGGCAGTTTGTTCCACGCACCAGGAGCACTGTTTATTTGAGTTATGTTACAGTGAAACGTTAGTAGGTGTTGAGAATGAAACTGGTTGTAAAAAACTGTTGACCAGCAGTGTCAGTAGTGTGCAAAAATTCCTCCAGTTTTGATATCCTCACAGTGAAATTTTTCATGCATGTAAGGATGTAAGTCTGTTGTGTTTTGCAGAGCTACCTAGATTTGGGCTACCTAGATTTGTACGTTGGAGATAACACTCATCATTTGCTTACTATACAATAGTTATTATTGCATTAATGCATGCATTGTATGCAGTATGTGGTTATGTGTGTGTGAAGGAATTGGATCGTAGGTTGCAACATATTGTGCATCAGCCTACAAAGTTCCAATCTCAAAAGTTTGTACAAATTATATCGTTTTTGGCATCACTACTGGCATATAAGCAGCTTGTTAGTTTTGAGTTAATTAGTATGACTTGTGTTAATCAAATTGGTTAGCATATCTGGTAGTGTTCTTAAGTAAGCTCATTGGTTAAAACCAAGTGTTTTGTCACAAATTGCTGCCGCAATGTCACTGAATTTTATTAGTAATTGTTGCAGGTTTTTTACAATTAATTCATAACTAATGCTGGTGCTTTCTGCTCGTCTTAATTGGACAATATTGTAAAGTATTTTTAGCCCAGATGGCTGCAGTCAGCTAGTAGTGGAATTTGAGTGAAATGTGACGCTCCAATTAGCTTTTGTAAACTTAGCACAGCTGTCTCGTGATCTATCTATCTATCTATCTAAAAAGTCAAGATTAAGGCGACGTAAGTGCCGAGACACAACAAGGGAGCCTAACAATGTTAGTTAAAAGCGTGGTTGTATAAAAATGTCTTGAGTTGACGTTTAAAGGCTGCGACAGAATGAACACAGCGAAGCGGTGGTGGCAGTTTGTTCCACGCACGAGGACCAGCT
>Ga0126335_1000746_pt1 | contig 16621 bp, 7 predicted proteins | sample OlaspJWI45metaG_FD_108409 | JGI IMG/M metagenome (GOLD analysis project Ga0126335, IMG submission 108409) | Marine gutless worms symbiont microbial communities from Oahu, Hawaii - Olavius sp. 1 OAHU.JWI-45 metaG | ecosystem: Host-associated > Annelida > Digestive system > Unclassified | place... | reverse complement strand
CCCTTACCTCCATTTCCTACCCCATACCCTATATTCTGAATAGCGCCATATCTGCCAGCCTGGTTAGAGACGAACGGACGGACGGACAGACGGACAGACGAACAGACAGACACACAAATTAGCGCCATTGCTGCCCGTAGTCTCCGTACTACTGACGTTCTGCCAGTATAAGTCAGTCAGTCAGCTGTCGCTGTGACACTAGGCCAGTTGACAACACCTGTTAAGTGGAAATATAGAAGCCACGGTTTAGGTGAGATGATTTTTGGAGAAATGTGGTGTATAATTTTACCAGGGCTGCCGTCGGGATTGGATTTCATCTACAGTGTACATACCCATCCCATAGCTACAGAAAAACATGTGGAAATCCCCTACAGAAACCACATACCTATAGAACCCTTATCCTTCGTTGTGATGCTATTTTTGTTGTTTTTCGTTGTGATATTGCGCAGAACTGCATGCTGTATAGCGCCATAAAAGTTTTAAAACGCACGTCCTATTGTGCCTGTATGGCCTATAAATTCCATTTGCTCACGACTCAGTATGTTGCATGCATGCTTCGAGGTATCGGACCTGAGGATATTTCTAGTAGCTGAAATCATCTTTAGGATTACCAGAGATCACCGGTAATAATATGGTTCCAATTAATCATAGGCCCATGGCTATAAAATTATACAGCCCAATTAGTTAGTGTTTTACAGTAGCATAGCTGTAGCCTACCCCTATATGTGCATGTGCGTATATCTCGTATCGTCTCTCAGATGCAACAGGACATCAGTCGAAGATTACCTACATCTTACATGAAATCGACCCAGCTTGGCAGCATCTGTCGCACGTAGCCTATTTGACATTTTTATTTTAAATCTTCGGTTTTGAATTCATTATGAAAACTAGAAACTTATGGCATCTCCATTATGCGTCTGTCTCGCCGGTCGACGATCACAGACAGACAGACGGCACAAGCGAATCACTAATCGATATGCGTCGCCGTCTACTCTTTCGTCTGCAGGCGCGCACACGCATAAAAATTACACAAACTAGCGTTAAAAGCCGACTTTACTTTTGCGTTCGCCAGATGGCGCCACAGTTTTAGAGCTGGTTTAATATGAACGGTATGACTGAATACAGTTTCACAGTCTTCAGATAACCAAGACTATGTTCAAAATTGGCATACTACGCTACACAGTAGACACACAGTATTGCACGCGTATCATTACTACACCGTGGCCTATAAACATCGCGAACAATAGCATTTTGTACAAAGACGTATCGTCAGATGATTCAAATCTATGGCAATTGAATCATCATGTTGCTCCAAGTAACCGATTAACCGAAAAATTTAAACCAGAATCACTAGTACACCGCTGTAATACTATGAAGACATACTGTACTTGTTGTTGAGTTGTAACGCTTTTCAAAATGCTCTTTCCTGAAAAATGTAAGCATTTTACATGATCGATGGCTAAAAAATTTTTCAATAATTATTGTTAAACGGAAACTGCACTCTTATGAAAACGAATCATTTAGCGTTAAAAATGGTAACTTTGGTTCAATCAGCCCCAATTGTTGTGGCTAAAGGCGCGTCGCTGGCGCCTAAAAGCAGAGTCACCAAGCGCCAAGTTGTGTTGGCACTTGGCAGTGGGAGTTGCGCAGTGTAGTCTACGAATGTCAACAAACAGCCGGAGTAAACTAATTTGGCGAACGCCACATCGGAACCCCCTCACTGTAGGGATTGGAGACGTAACTGATAACAGATTAATTCAAACACAGCTGCCTCAGTAGCTTCACCATTTCGAAAGAAAATTTATGCAATGCAAGTAGAGTGATGGTGACATTAGTTTTCACTAGCATTCATTCTACTCTAATAACAGTGACAAGTCCAACATCGACCGACGGCCGGTGCGTGTGTCTCTACAACGCCCAGCGAATGATACTGACACTGTTATTGACTGAACCAATGCAACGAACGGCGTCATTGTCACTATAGAACGTGGTGCAATAATGCAACATCGGTCAGTCCATACTGTACTAGTGACGGCCAAGCAATTAGTGCATGCGTCGCTCGCTAGCTCCGTCCATTCAATCAATCGACAACTGTCGCCATGCAATGTGTTTGTACTGTTGGTGGGATGGGCCCGCACCAGGCGCTCGGTCGAAACTCTGCGCTGTGCGCCGTATTGTGTCCGCATTGCTTGCCAGCTACTGTACTGTACTGTCTGTATACGGCCACATAGGCCAGCAGGCCAACGCGTTGAGCTGCTTGACAACAATATGACATTTATACGCCCGACACGAGCGCAGGATCGTGTAACTGTAACGTGTTGCTACACAAATTCTAGTTCTACTTCGTACCACATAATCACCGTAAAGTAAATTTTCGCATACAATAAACTTCTGTATGGTTTATTTCGTTAGCGGGTAAACACGTTGGTGTGCAGGTTAAACTTGTGATCTTTCGAAAACGCGTGCAGTGTGCCATACCTGAACGTTTCTGCGGTGAGATTCCCTCACGAAAAGGCGCAGCGCTATATCAGTGTCCGGACTTTCTACATGTCCACATAGGTAACAAAATTGCCTTTCAGTCGAAAGCAGACCGCGTGTGTCTTCTTGGCATTCTGTAGCTGTATCTGCAAACTGAAACTGAAGTTTCTATAGGTCTAGCGCACTCAGTAGTTACAGCACGAACAGAAAGACACAAAGACACGAGAGACGCGAACGAACGTTTTTCACGTAGCTACGCGGGTGTTAAACTATTACAATACTTCTAAGGTAATTTAAAGAAATTAAATTTAGAAATAAATAAGTTCACTGCTTTAAAAGTTTAACTTTATTTTACCACAATTGAGCTCTTTCTTTGTTGTCTGTTGTTACCATGAAATAAGTGCGTTCTGAAAGTTTAAAGATGATTATTATGACAAATAATAGTCTACAGAGAGAAGTATAATTCAATTTTTCTCTTTATGGCACTGTTAGATACTTAAGATTAGCCTACCGACAACTTGCTACAATTCCAGAGTCGGCTGGAAAAGTGTTTTGGCCGGCCTATGTAATATTTATTGGGGAGATCGTTGATATCGATATGGTCATAATTTCGCAGTCGGCCTTGCCCATCTGCGAATATGACGGTGCATGTAAACGTCATTAGTGGAATACAGTAGAGCGCCGCCGGCATTATGATCTGCTTGGCTGGCGCACATTATAATAGTGTGTGACAGAACTACAGCAGTGGTGGGCCTGGCTAACCGAGCTGGGTGGGGCCACGTATATTGACGGTCCGACCGTCGCGCGTACTGCTCACACCTGAAGAATTGCGGTCTGGCCTACGTCGCAGTCGCTTCTGTCAGTGACGCTGCAGAACTTGACACCTCCCCTGCCAGACACTTATGTAACACTGTCGGATTGTCAACCGAGCAGGTAAGGTAATCAGTTCGATTGTCAGAATCGGTTTGAATTTACGACGATATATAGTATAAAGTTAATGTAAGTAATAAGTTACGAAACGCTGCGTCTTTGTCACTTTAAAAATGTACGAAATGTGTTATATAACGTTGATAACTATAAACATTTTATTGTTTACGTCAATGAACGAGATAGTGACATCACTTTGGCGGTGTTTCTCCTTGTTACCTATACTTCAAACCGAGCATGCGATTCGAGTTAGCCACAAACATCATCACCGTCATCCTCGTCATTTGTTTTGCTTACAACAAACAAACGACACACAGTACGCTCGAGCTATAGACGGGAAAGTCATGAAATGACGTTAAAAAGTTTCCGCATAAATGTCATATGCAGCTGCTATGCGTTGTTTAAATTTTTTTTTAAAATACACAGTGTCTAAAAATGTGTCAGTGTGAAGACCAGCTTCTGAAGATTACTTACTTATTCATTGTGAAATTGGTCCTACGAATTGGGAAATGCGGGCGTCGGACAGGTGTGAAATAAACTCTGGATGTTGGGACTCTCTGCTACCAAGATTTGCCGTAAAACCAGGAAGGCTGGCACTTCAGCCAACATCAGCACCTAAACGTCATCCTCACTCATCTGCAACACACGTGATCGTCATTGCTTATCCCGCATTGGTTTATTCAGCTATAACACGCGCCAACGTCGTGTCGACGACTCAGTCCATGACTGTTACACTACGCAGCCGCAATTATGTGTTGTTTACACTCACCGGACGGATAGTACTTGCATCCCAGTGTAGACGCCACATTACACTGGCGAAGTGTGTAATCGCAGCCGCGACATTAGTTGAATTTCGCTCAGTGCGCGGCAACCACTACAAGCAGCGTTACTGTTGATTAAAACATGCATGTGCACGTGCTATATACGCTGCCGTGTCACCTGACGCAAACGCACATATCAGTCGTCCATCGTGTATGCATATACATGCGTGGGTATACGCGTGTGTTACACGGCGGTGACCGAGGCGCACTGAGCGCTGCAGGGTCGTCTACATGTGTGGCCCGACTTGACGTCATGTACATGCGTCGACACGTCACAAGTCTGGTCTGCAGACTACTGTAGCCCGGATACGGGCGTGACTGTCAGTACAGTGGTTCATTCCCTTTGCAGATAAACGCGTGGATATGCAGGTAAAACTGTGAGATCCCTTGACAAGGCGTGCCGTACCTCAGTGCTTCTAGGGTGCGGTCCTCATATCAACTGTATCAGTGGTTAGCGTCCCGGCTCGTTGCCAAAGAGTCAAGGTTCGACGCTCATAGCCCCTTCGATCCAGTTGCCCAGGGAGGCGTGGCTGTCTGAACAGCTAACAACTGTGATTTTCGTCACGTATCGGTTCCGGGCAGACTGTTTACTCACCGTTGTGGTGCCTAAGCCAACTCAGTCTTCCATTCCCCCAGGGTCGGTAAATGAAGACCAACTTCGGCTGGGAAGGCAATGGCAGGTGAAGTTCATGGGTGGCAGGTAAAACTGTGTGATCCTTTGACAACGCGTGTCATACCTGAGCGCTTCTGCGGCGAGGTTCCTCAACGAAGAGGCGCTATATCAAGTGTCCTTTACGTTTACCTTTACCCCGTCTCAACAGACCTCGCCTCTGATCACCTGAAGAAGTTGAGATTAATGCGTTAGCCCGAAAATATAATCTCCCAGTACCCATTAGGTGAGAGGCTTAAAACGTGGTCGGTAAAAAAAATAACGCTTGAGAAACAGAACATCAGTCCATCTTTCATCCAGTGGCGCATCCAGGAGATATATATACAACTTTATTCACCCGCAGCACAGGTAGTAAAAAAACAAAACAACAATAATTATAATAATAATGGTAGCAAGTTAAAACTAGAAACAAACAGGTGCCAGGATGTACGTTAGTAAATATCTCGTGCATAACAGAAAGCAAGTATGCACTTATGTTATTGCTAGATATTCACGTGTATTTATTTCTAAATTTTATGCAATGTAGCCCTCACAACAGTATTGGTTTGTTAAAGTCGAAACGGCGTTCATCGTCATAAAAGAAGGGAAACGGTGCAAATAAAAACAAAAAAGCCACAAAACGGTATGTGAAATATTGAAAAAAAGATATGGGCACACACAATGAGTTGAATGGCAACGAACAAATTGTATAGGGAGATATAGGTGATGCACAAAGATGCAGTAAACGCTAGCGGGTGTTGAACATATGGGGTGAGTGAGTAGAGGCTTAACGTCCCACTCGACACTTTATAGGTCATTTCGGGGACAATTTTACAGGTCAGATGATTCAACCAACAGCGTCAAAGCACTGCTAAAGGAAGCCAGTTGGCCACTGAGATGAGATTCAATTCCACTAGAACCACTCCACCATGTTACAATATGAACTGTAGGGCAGTGTAGGCAATCGCCTCTAGGCTAATCACAGCGTAAGGGTCCCAGTGTGACAAAAACCCAAACTGCTGGACCTATAAGCTGCTTGAAACATCGTGCAACAAGAGTATTGCACTATACTATAGTAACTACAGCAGCAATATTCCCTCTTTTACTCCTGTGTTGAACATATGGACACCGACGACGATTATACACGGCTGCATACATTTGTTGATATCATGTTTCATACGAAATCTGCCTTATTCTATTATATGAATGAAATACAGCTGCTTGAAGTTGGTTGTCATGCAAAGTTGCAAACTATTCTTAAATACTGATCGCGTAAAGTTAACATTCGACATAATGTAACGTCGTTGATGGGCCTGACTGACTGATGGACGTCAGTTGTATTATTGGTAATTTAGCGGCCATTACTACCACTATCGGCAGACGGTAATTGTGACACTGGCGTGAGGTCCGCGGCAGCAGACGAGCTCAACGCCGGAGCTCTGCGCAACTAGTACTGGACCAGTCAGTCTCGAATCATCATTATCATTCTTCTCATCGCTGTCCGTGGCAGCTGCGCGACGACGGAGTACGTTTCTGTGTGCGACAGTTCTCGTCTATTATCAGGCACACAACGTGTCGTTGCTGAATCAAATTACATTAACGTCACTCTACGAAACTTCCCGAGCCAATTCCCTCCGGGGAACGAAAGCTTCAGAGAGTGACCACTGTAATGTAATGTAATGTAATATAGTCAGTATAAAAGTGTCGTAGATAAAAAAACTACTTCACGGACACTTTACAATGTCAAGGCGCGCAGACTAAAAAGTAATTAAAAACAATGTGAATAAAAACACTGAATATAAAAGTGAGTTTTCAGTGAACGTTTGAAGACAGCCAGAGATGGGCTGCGACGGATCGCGTCCGGCAGACTGTTCCAGGCGCGCGGTGCTGCGAAGGCGCAGTCGCCCATTGTTGTACGTCGCGTCGCTGGCACGATGAGATCGGCCGATGACGCAGAGCGCAGGCGACGCCGTGATTCCGCACTCGCGACCGGGCAGATGACGTTCTGCAGATAGCTCGGTGCTGACCCTTGAACGCACTGGTAAACCAGTATGCACAGCTTGTACTGGATGCGCTGAGGTATACGCAACCAATGGAGGTCCGCAAGGAGCGGAGTGTTGTGGTCGTGGCGCTGCACGCAAACTGTCAGACGTGCGGCAGCGTTGATGACGGACTGCAGACGGTCCAGGTCGCAACTTGGCAGGCCGGCGAGAGCGACGTTGCAGTAGTCCATTTTTGACATGACGAAGCTGGAGATGAGTGTCGACAGTGTTGACCGTGGAACCGATCGTCTGATGCTACGAATCTGTCGAAGGATGCCGAAGCAGGTGCACACGAGCCTGGTAACGTGCGACCTCATTGACAATTGTCACTTCCGGCGAGCAAATTGGCCTGGCAGCTAAAGACAGTACTTGTGAACTGCAGGCGTATATCAAATTAATTATGACAGAATAATGCTAAGCTTTATATATGTTACTTGCAGCGACGTTATCTTTTGAAAATTGTCGTGAGATAGGCCTATGTTGATAACGTCGCTGAAGCGTGACTGGCGAGTCACAGGCTGTGACTTTGTATTTGCAGGCTTTTATATAGCAATACTGCAACGACTCATTCCATCTCCGCTATTACTATATTACTCTTCCAACCACGCGGGTGGCCAGACATCTGGACACAGATGCATGCGACTATTGCCTGATTGAATTTTATGTGTGCATATATATTACTGATGATGATGACGATAGCTTTGGTGGATTGTATGACATGTGCGAGTGCTGCTGCGCTGAGGGAGACAAGAGTGCACTATAACCATGTTCTATCATTCATTCGTGATCATCATCGTTTTCGAGAAACCATGATGAGTCAGATAATGGCGCTTGTCATTTACTTGTCACGTAGCGACACACAAAGTGCATTTCATTTATTTCCATTATAGACAAGTAACGAACGACAAGTTAGCGTCCTATCGCACTCTTGGCGTCTGAGAGCGTTTACTATAACCACATAACTCTAACGCTGTCATTGACAAGGACGACGACAACCACAACATAAACCTTTTAGATTTCGTATTTTTGTATTCTGATGACGAAAAAAGAATAATTAGTTTGACATTACATTATACACCGTGGGCCAAAAAACGTGACACTTTTATTTTGGCTGTAATTTTGCCAAATGTCAACTGATCTTCATAATTCTTTCACCCTGGAAAGCGGATGCAATTTGCTTCAAAACTCATTTAATACTTTCCGCCATGCACCCGAAACATGTTGATGCACTATCTTGAAAATTTTAAGTCCAAATATGCCGCTAATTTTGAAAAAACAAATAGAACTGATTTAACATACACCCATGTTAATGCATCCAGTTTACTTACTTATTATTTTTACTTATTAACCCAGTTTGAGTTAGATTCTGCCTTCTGTTAAATATTGTTTTCAAACAGCAAACGTTTTTGTTCTAAATTTTGTCAGTACCATTACACATCTGGCTCGCGACGTAGTACGACTTCTAAGTTCTGACACAGATAACACTTTTTCATTGGACCTGACACGTGGCCACTAAACATCTGCGACCTCAATCTGGTCTACTACAAGAATAACAAGATATGGGACGTCGTCCAGAAGCAAGTTTATCAATCACGGTTGCATAACGTTGACGAACTGTATAGCAGCGCTTGTTGAATGTTTGGCCATGTATGGACCAGAGCGTCATTGAAAGTGCAGTTGATGAGCGGTGTGGCATCTTCAGCCGTGTGTGCGGGCAAATGGTGGACACTTCTAGCAACTGTTGAACAGTATCAATATGCAATTAGCTCTGTAACACAAATCATTTCGTTTTTGTAGTCTGTGATGCGTTTTAAGTCGTATCATCTGTAATTCTTTAAGGAAATTAGTACAAGGTAGTGTGGCAACGTGTCTAAGATGTGGAGAGAATTGTTAATGGGTTTTGCAGCAAATTTTACGTGCTTTCGAGCGGTAAAAGAATTTCGTAGATCGGTTGACATTTGACAAAGTTACAGCCAAAAGAAAAGTGGCATGGTAGGTTTTTTTATAACCCACCGTATGTTGAGCCTCTACTTACTGTCCATTGTTAGCTGGCCCGCCACAATGTGGGGGCCAGCTGTAAGTCCGCGTTGTCCGTCTGTCTGTCTGTCTGTCACACGCAAATATCTCCGAAACTAAGCGAGATAGACGAATGGTTACTAGAAAACTCTAATAGGAAACCTGGTTACCCGATTCAGAATCTGCCATTAGATTCGCGATCGGAAGTACGGTTTCGCCATTTTGGGTGTTTTCGGGTTGGCACTTCGTCCACTCAGACAGAAATGGGCCGGTTGGCCTGTGAATGTAGTGAATAGATCACTGTGTTCAGTCACCAGTCGGCACCACACTTGGCACTGTGGCGGGCCAGCTATCGTCACGTCCCATAACGGACGATACCTTGTATGTATAGATCTGCACCGATGCATGTCAGACAAGTGTTTCGAGACGTACTCCGCGAAATAAGCTCAGTTCACATGACAGAGCTAACCAGACTCGTGACAAAGATACTCTGAATCTTCGACGCCGAATTAATTCGTTTTTAGGCTGCATCGAATGCATAAGATGTAGACTATTGTTATCGATGATCACGGTGTCTGTCTGTCAGTTTGTCCGTCCGTCAGTCTGTCTGTCACGCGGCTCAACTCTTCACTGTGCAAAAACGGCTGAACAGATCAAGATCCTGTTTGGGGTGAACACTTTTGGGGCCCAAGGAACATTGCGTTAGACGGGGGCCTGATTTCCCACAATGATGAGATGCAGCCTTCGCCAAATTACTTTGGCTTCTTGTTGTGTCTCTGTCAGCCAGGCGTAAAACAGGCATATACATAACTGGTTTGTGCTGTCTCCGTCTGTAACGGCCGTCGAGGCCTAACGGCAGTCGAGGCACAGCCATAATAAAGGGCTTAAAGTAGATTTTCTAGTGGACTATAGCTTCCAGCCTTTCGTAACGCCAGAGCGGCCAGCAGGTAAAAACACAAGTGCTCGCCTAGCGAAGCCGAAAGTGTTTGCGGAGATGAGCATTCGACTCACGATCGTGCTGTGCGATGCTTAACGCGGCGGCGGTGAAGTTGATTCGTGCACCGAATAAATGACGTTTTTTTTATACTGTCGAGCTGCACCTGGATGAACTGCAATTCTAATTAAATTATGTCCGAGGGCAGCACATGCCTGTGCGCGGCCGCTTTGGTGTCCTTGATATTAACCCCATGACCTTGAAACTCGAAGGTGACCTAGATATTCTGAAAATGTACCTTCACACCGAAGATGAAGTTACTAGGTTAAAGCATTCGGAACTTCTAACGGTGGATGAGACATGTATAGTTTTCAAGGTCAATGGTCAAGGTCAAATATCACCGACTTTCAACAACTTTTAGCGTTCAATATCCTGCCAAGTTACATCAATTTTTGTGATCAACAGTTTTCGAGATTTTGTGCGGACAGACGCACGAACGGACGGACAGACGCCGCCAAAAATAATACCTGCTCGTAGTGTATTTTAAACCAGTTCAGTGCAATGAAGTCAAACATTTCAGGCGCAGGGCGACGTACACAAAAAATATCTGCAACAAAAATTTATGTGTGTTTGCCACTTTGTACCCATTCTTAATTCTGACAATGGAAAAACTTCTTCAGACATATTGATGTCGTTCTTTAGCGCCGATCAGTGGGTGAACTCACAGATTTTCCGCTGCAATTTTTACTTAAAATTGTATTGCTTTCATTTTTAGCGCAAGTCGGTATAGCGTGTTTTCGCTGACGCACTTCTTTTAGACCGTTAGTCTGTCCGTCACAATGGCGATCCACGACTAAACGACTCAAGATGTCGAGAATCGGTTTAACAGTATGATGGAGTGATGTCTCTCGTTTCTTAATGCCGATTTTCGTTTTCGCGAGTTTAGATATTTTTCCCCAACGAATGCGCTAAAGAGAGGTACTTCCTGGCAAAAAACAATTTGACCAGTAATCCCAGAAATAGACTTATGTTATTCACTAACACGAAGTCATATCCCGATTAGTACTGAAGTTGGTGACCATGAATGACCTTGAACCACATAACGACCGTTATTTTAGTGTTACTCACCAAACACTGATTCGCCAGCCGGCGCCATGACCGCCGACGCGCGCTATGTTGGCGTTATCCAAATTTCTTGTACGTGAAGACTGTCGGCGAGCTGGCATGTAAAAATTAATGTGTGGGCACGTTGTAGAGACGTGACGGTGTCGATGCTGCCGGCCGGACTGGTGTGGGGGCGCGCTGGGGCGGTAGATGGCACCATCGTGGCTCCAGGTGCGTACGGCGTCGCTTCGGCAGCGGCTGCGGCACAACCGCTCGTCTACTGCTACAACCCCACAGCAGCAGCCGCAACCGCTGACGTCCAGCTCCCCGCATCACTGACTTACCATCATCAGCTTCAGCAGCAACAGCAGATGCTATTGGCGGCCAAGAGTTTACAGCAGCCAGCTGCGCAGCAAGTCTACGTTCAGGCAGGGCTCGGTTTGCAGCCTTATCAGCTGCCTGGCACCGCCAGCGTTCACGGTCCAGTGGCCCTGCCGTCTAACTTACCTTATTTATCACCTGATCAGGTCTATCTCAGTTCCTCTCCGTCTCCAGCCGGTGCGACGTCAACTAACGTGGCACTGGCGTCAGGCAGGAAGGTGCTTCACTTTGCATCTTTACTGTTGTTGTGCATGCTAGAGTAGACTTTACTGGTGATATTTTCACTGATAACTTAATGTAAAACTCTATCTTTGCTCTGTATAAAAAAAATTATGTCGTTACGAACACTACAGGAGATTTGTGAAACTTGCACCATTTTTGTCTCTCAAAGAAGAAAACAATATGTTAGAAAAGTCACACACAGTGTTCGATTGTTTTCACTGCCTGGAACTTTCCCAAGATAGAGCCACTTCTGAAGAGATTTATTCCAGTGTTGGGTAATTTAAAAACATTAAATAGTGTTACAGTTGCAGCTGCGTTACTGATGCTATATTGCTTATATCGAGGTGTGCTGTTAAATTTATTATTGTCACTTGGGCGCAACAAACAACAGCGTGAAGCTCAACTTTGCAGTGCAGTAGGCCTACATAAGTAAGATCATACGTATAGCGATTGCCAGCAAAATGCTGTGCACAGTGCTCAAATGTTTAGAAGTTGTTGCACTGCCGATGATCAGTGATGCAATTAACACAATAATAGATTGATGCTGCTGCTGCTGTAATTGTCGGCTTCCTGCTAGCTAGCTGTGTGTAATTGCTCAGCATCATCATCATCATCATCATCATTGCTGAACATTTGACTAGCATAATCAGCCGCCGATAGCGTGTAACATGTACCCAGCAGTTAGTCAGTCAGTCATTTTCACTCAAGGCAGATGATATGACGTTGTTTATCATAGCCTGTGAGCATGGTTGGACTAGATAGCGAGTGGACGGCCATGGTACGCTGTTTAGCAGCTTCGAATGAGTTTATGAGTCTGCGTTTGTTCGCTCATAACTCGGTAATGGATGACATAATCGCACCAAAATTTTCAGACGAGCGATGAAAATATGGGGTGACCTCAAAAACAAACTGGGTGGGTCGATGGCCTGGAGCTGGTGGGCATCAGCAGCTCTAGCACCGTGAAACATAGCACATTGCATTAAGGGTGGTCCACTGGTCCCAAACCCCTATGGTGAAAGGGAAGTGGGTGAAAAATTTGCCAATTCAATTGTAAAGTATAGGAACGTCGCTCGCATTCGATGCGGCCTTCGCCAAATTATTTTGGCCTCTTGTTATAACATTTGTAGTTATTATGCGGTTACACAGTACAAATTATTCTGGCATAATTATAAGTGTGACGGTCAATTTAGGATAATTAATTCTTGCCACCGTACACATGCGTATATGTAAACTGTTACAGCGTGGTCAAGATGAAATGTTGTCAGCTGTCAGTGGACAGGCGCTTCCTGGCTCCAGCTCTGATGCCAAAAAGGTGAATACAAGTGCAGTTTGGTTTTATTGAAAATTATTTTAGACAAACAGGTAGGCCTATTTATTTTTATTTTTGTACAATCTGTATGCTCCCTGGTTCGTAAAATATGTCTGCCCAAATATTTTTGAATAGACTCATCGGTTGAAATGCAAATTTCGGGAGTAATGTTGCGGTTGTTTTATTACTAAAGTCGTAATTCTGAGTCTATCAAATCTATACTGTTGTACGTATTACTTGTATCTGTATTTAGCTGTTTAGCTGTCATATTGATAATTAAATCTTTTATACTTCTACTCGGAAAACTACCTTCTATAATATCTCCGTTAAATGTGCATAGTGCATGAAATAAAAGTTGTTGATTGATGTAATTGCTTTTGCCCTGCTTACTGATAATCTGATTATGGCGTCGTTCGTGCTGCTATCAAGTTGTTTCCTGTCGTAGGCGAGACTGGATGCGAAGCCGAGCCGCGTGCTGCATTTTCGAGGTATCCCACTGGACGCGACTGATTCCGAGATCCTACAGCTGAGTCTGCCGTTCGGTAACGTCACTAACATCGTCATCTCCAAGAAAAAGAATCAGGTGTTAACATTAACGTGTAGCCCACATTATCAACACTTACACGTTTTAGCTTTATAGTGGTGCACAATGCTGGCAATTTTTAACATATACAGCCTTCTCTGGTATTTGTCCTATACATCCTTGTAAAAGACACAGTATCGTCCATAATGGGCAGGAACTATAGTTGGCCTGCCGTGAGAAACTGCCAAAATGGCGGACGTTAAACTGTAGCCTAATTTCGATGGCGAATCTGATGACAGATTCTGAGTCAGGAACCCAGATTTCCAGTTCCTATTTAAATGTATTACCATAGCTCTGCTTCGCTTAGTTTCAGAGATATTCTCATGTGACAGACGGACGGACCGACGGACAACGCATCTTGATACTATAGGAGTCTCCGATTCTGGCAGGCAGGTAAACTATAGTTGCAGAGCGATGTGCAGACTATGTGTTGGCTGGATGTTATAGGCGTTGGTGGAGATGTCGGACGTCCACTGCGCCCAGTCTGCAGTCAACTTCTACGCACAGCGGTCACCTCTATTGAGAGGTCACATCGTTTACGTTCAGTTCTCCAACCATGATCAGTTGCTTCCAGATGATGCGCCGCTCCAGGTTCATCCAGCTGCGTCTTTCCTTATATGTCTGCCAATTGTGGGGCCGCAGCTGTATGGGCTGCTCCATCTCCTGGCTGGGCGGTGTAAAAGGCACTTAGACCAGGCGTTTGTTTCACAAGATTTAGTTTAGCAGATTTCGCCATTTCACGGACCGCGTCTCGGCAGCGAAATCCGGAGTTAGACTGGACCCTGTTACGTAAAGATAATGCAGCGAATAGTTTTTTTTGTAATTTACTGTTCTGCCATAATCTTACTGATTCATTTTATCTGAGGATAAATATTCCAATTTTTATTACAGTTAGTGTAGCGAAAAATGGCAGTTTTGAAATTTTTAAAAAAAGTATGTTCACATTTAGCACAAATGCTTTAGCTTTTAAGGGACTTCGTCCTCCAGGCCCCTTAAATCAGCTTCTCCTTATTACTATACAGCACAAATAGGCCTACCACCACAATGATAGCTGTCACTGTGCGTAAGTTGTTGGCAGCAATGTATCGTTTCCAGACAGAGCTTGATAGTGCCGACATTATTTGCAGGAAAGCGGACAGGTGTCGGTTGTCGATCAGGCGGCGTTACTAGACGGTTCTCTGAGCGATGAACCGCGCACCGTACTGCGAGTTGTCATAGAAAACATGCTCTATTCCGTCTCGCTCGATCTACTTCAACAGGTACCAATTCTATATATAAGGCAGTACTTGTGTCTGTATGTTCGCATGTTTGTTCACTTATAACTCGGAAACGGCTGCAACGATCGCCTCTAGAGCTTCAGGGTAGCTCCAGCGCGCTCCAGGGATATGTTTAGGTGGAAAACTTTGGGTAGGGGTCTTGGGTAGGGAGCCATGATTAATAATTTCGGGGTTCGTATACGCTACGCAGCAACGTGGTTATTGGCTCATAGGCGGCCGGTTTCTCCACTCATACTAAGCCGGCAGTGTAGAATTTCCGTGGACGTATTTTCCCGTCATGTGCAGTAAATCAGTTCGTCTATTTTGTTGGCGTGTCTGTCTCTATGTCGGTCTATATATGTATGTTTGTTCGCTTATAACTCGGGAACATGAGGAGCGATTATCTGCAAGTTTTAAGGGATAGCTCCAGGGTGCCTCAGGGATGATTCTGATGCAAAATTGGGGATCATGGGTAGAGGCCAGAAAATTGGCGTTTCCGTTTGTTTGCGGGACAGGCCGGCCATGCAGCAAATTGGGACTGGACACTCAGGCGCAGCGCAGGCGGACAATGCAAAGACGCAATATATGCAGGCATTGGTGCCGATCGGCAGCATGTATACTATAAGCGGGTATGGAAAGCAAGGGCCCTGGGCGGAGCTGCCTATACGTACTGCCCGACTGGGCAGGCGGGCAGAATGGCTAGTATTGTCAATATTGCTTGTAAGTAAGACAGTAAGAAATCTTCTGTGTTGCTACACATTAAAACAGTCACAGAGCGCCGTGCTGTCAGTCTTAGAATAAGAATACTTAAACTGAACTGTGCAGTTCGTTGCGGAATGTAACAATGGAGGAACTGCTGCATTAGATCTTAAATTACAATAAACACAAACCGCGCCGGTTTGTACCGGACGAAGGTAAAGCTCTTAGGTGTTTTCTGCAGTCGGCCAAATGCTGTCGTGATTATAATACTCAATACTTCTTGTAGTGCACAGCTTAGGCTAATTGCGATAATTACATTACGTTGATTATTTACATTCATATATTTATCTAATTTTGACTTTGCAAGACTGTGTGATTACTACTGCTACGAGTAGTAATTATAGTTATAATTATTACGGTAATTATAACATAACAATTTCAGATAGATTTGTTGGGTTTGTGCAGTTATTTTCTCAATACGGACAAGTGCTGAAGATCGTTACTTTCACAAAGAATGGTAAGTTATTCTACGGTATTATTGTGTTGTTCATTGTATTCTATTGCAAGATATCAACTCATAAAATGGAATTAGTATAGCCAAATTAGCCATATTTTACTGACGTGTAACACGGCATCAACCGCAGTGCTGTATTAAGGTGGGTAGCACGACATATACTGTAACAGGCTAATGGTTATTGTGAGATATTATGTGTCTGAAGTGATTTTATTCACTGGTATGTCAGTAATTTAGACTTGAGCTTGAGTGATGGTTTACGAAAGCCAGTCGGCATTTTACAGTGGCATAATCTAGCCAAAGTACTTAACTGTTGGAATTTGTATCCGTTGGCTGGTTTAACTTTATGAATTTATAACTTATTGGAGAGTTAGCGGTTAGGTGAAAGTGACTCTTTCCGTGATTTTCAGCTTTTATACCAGTAACTAAGACAACTGGTCTAGTTCCAACTAGGGACCCACACTGCTTCTAAGCTGCTGGAATGGGAGGGACGCGTCAGGAGCTGTACAGAGGCCTATTCTGATAGGTGCCTAGTCGTTGACATCGATGACGTGTGTGCGTCTTACAGGGATGCTGCACGCTCTGATTCAGTTTGCTGATACTTCTGCTGCTCAGGCGGCCAAACTGGTTTGTAGTGAACAACTTTTTTTATTCACCATGACGGCAGCAAAGGAATCTATATATGT